>JACCDR010337900.1_pt1 | contig 51454 bp, 69 predicted proteins | sample 7446431 | NCBI WGS metagenome assembly JACCDR01 (sample SAMN15323443, study PRJNA562643) | freshwater metagenome | isolation source: river surface water | place: USA:Blue River Watershed | collected 2017-08-17 | reverse complement strand
GAAGCCAACCCTGCTGCCCGGTCCTACGCGTATCGCTTTGAAGGCGACTTGCCTGCGACTTGGGATGCTGAGCCCCAACAATCGCTTTGGAATAGCTGAACAGGCGAAAGCCCCCTGGCAGGTAGTCCTAGGCAACGACCTGCGGGGGGCTCTAGGGGATGCTGACCGGCCCCCTACTGATGAGCCACGGTCTTGGGTGACGCGATTGCGATATCCCAATGGGCGGCCCCTGCGAGCTGGTGATGCGCTAATCCCGCGTCTCTTGCGCACAGATAGCCCAGGCGAGCGGCATACTGGGATGGGCGATGGTCGCTGACCGCTAAGCCCTTCCTGACGGGTATTCTCAGGGCACGCCCGTCCTAGTTAGCTGTAGGCGTGGCACTCTGCCGCCGGTAAGGGAGACTCGAGGTGATTCTCGGGCATCCCCATCCCGTCCGGAGATAAACAGGCGCATTGCAGCGGAGGAGCCCGAGGGTGATGCCGCATCTTCGGGAGCCTTCTCAAGGGCATGATGGGGTTTTGAGTTGATAAACCTTTCGCACGGGTTCGATTCCCCATCGTGCCTTTGATAGGGCTTATGAAGGAGGAGAACATGCCAGACATCAAAACTGCCATCGAATCACTCTGCTACCTCATTGCCGCGATTGTTCTCGGTGTGCCCATGGTGTTGGGTGGCGCGGTGCTTTGGTATCTCGTGAGAGGGGGGACGTGGTGATGGTGACTGCTATCGAGGCCGAGGCATTGGCGCGGGCGTTATTGGCAGACGGTCTGACACAAGCGCAGTATGATGCCGTGTTTACTCACCTCATCATACCGTTCCGACTCTTGATCAATCGGGAGGTCGAAGCCACGGACGGGTGCTTTTATCTGCCAGACTCGGAGGACGAGAATGATAGTCAAATCGGCTAAGGTGCTCTATAGAGTCGTTTCCTACACCGCCCCGCACTACGCTCGGTCGTCAGGGTGTAATGGGGCGTTTCTCGATATTCAAGGGGCGTCATCCCGGGACCGCGTTATCTGCGATGCCATTGCGCGGACGGTCCAGGCCCGGCAACCGAAGACACTCCTACGAAAGGCTAAGGGATGAACATACCCCCCAAGGTGACCTCGGACTGCGAACCCACTGAGATGGAGCGCTTCGAGCTCCCTCAAGCACGGCAGCCTAAAACGTTGCCTAGAAAGAAAAGTAGGGGGCTTGTGTGGGAAACTCGGCCTGTTGATGAGGAGGAGGAGGACGACGGAGACGATGATGATGGTAGAGGGCTTGTTCGCGAATAAGCCCAGGGAGGAACCGCATGGTGAATATTAGGGCAATCCCACGGACATGCGAGTGTTGCGGCGCCGAGACTAATCTGCTAGAAGAACGCGACGATGCTCGGACAGTCTATCGCCGGGAGTGTCCTCGATGCGGGCAACGCGAACTCTGGTCGACCCTGGCTCTCAATTCCCTAGGAGGCCTCCCATGCGTCATGAGCAATCCCGCTACCCCAGACCCGACGAGGCCCGCGACGTCAATCAAGCCCTAGACCAGGGGCTCCTAGCGCTACATTGGTCATCGGAGGAGTGTAGCGCGTTGACGGTAGACGGTTCGATGTATACTGATATCCCCATCGAGCTGTATCTAGCATTTCTAGATGAGCTCGTTCCCTAACCCCTAACCAAAAGGAGCACCCACATGGCACTCGTACTCGCACAAGTAATCGGTGGTGACCACAAGTCCCTCTCGGCCAATACAGTCGGCGAGGTCAAGGCTCAGCTCGGCGTGCCCACCTATACCGCCTTGGTCAATGATGACGCGGTGGGCGATGATTTTGAACTTGAAGACCGTGATTTCGTCAGCCTAGCACCTCCCGTGAAGGCAGGATAAAGGTGGGGGAAAGGGACCTAGGGTGTGCTCGAGGGTAGTCCGCTGAACTCAAATCCCTCGGCGCCTTAGGTCCCACCTTTTCCATGCATCCCCATGCGCCTATACCCGCATATTCGTATATCCCTTTATATAATGTGGGCCCCGCCGATGTGGAAGCCTTCGTGCGCAACATGGATGACATCGCTAGGATATACGCGGATTTTCCAAATGGCCTGGCTATGGGTCCACCTGGAGGTTACATGCCCAACCCGCCTACCCCCTCTGCGACCTTGACAACGCTTCAAAAACTCTGGACCATTGAGCAGCGCCAGGCCAACGCCGCCTCGGTCCAGTATATCCAGCGCCTCGCCACACAAACTTCAAAGCCCATTTACTTGACGTCGGAGGCGTCGATGAGTAGAGTATGAGCATGAAAACCGAACGAGAAAGACAAGCTGAACGTGCCCCCCTGAATAAATACATCATCACCTCAACCCCAAGCTTTGAGACTACAGTAGTATGCTCCGCCGCCACCGAGGCCGGTGCTTTCCGTATAGCATGCGCAGATCACCCTGGAGTATTATGGGACAGCATCCAGCAGCTACCCCACGCCAGCTAACCTAGCCCCACCTACCCAAGCTCCTCATCCTCAAGGGTGGGGAGCTTCGATAACCCTAGCTGCTCCACGAACTTACTGATCTTCCCGAGCAGTCCGGGCATCGCCCGCATCGCGTCATCCGACATCAGCCCCCGACGCCTCCGTAAATCAAACTCACGCATTGTGAGCACCGCGACCACAAGCGCCGTCGCCAGGTGCTGCTTCGCCGCAGCCGATTTCAGGGGACTTTCTGCGATGATAGCCGCAGTCAACTCACGTTGGTACTCGTCCACCTCCAATTCAATACGTTGTGCGGTCTCGTGGTCCTCTGGTCCTTTTATCCCACGTCCTGCCATACCTCTTTTGTAGCCTAAATAAAGCCGACACACTACATGAAAAATCAGAAAGCATTCGACTCTCAGCTGGGTTGTTCTTCCGTTAGATGGGAACGTTGTGTTGAGGAGTGGATGGCATCCTCACGTTCATAGGGATTTGCTTTGCCTTGGTTCAGTTTCTTCGGACGTCGCAAAGGCTTTTAGTGACGTCGCAACATGGCCGAATGCACTTGCGCAAATCCGCCGGAGCCTTGACGTTTATACCCCTGGGGATGCGTATATAACACTGACCTCCGGCCCGCATGAACCCCTACCAGTTGCTAACTTGACAGGGAGGAGCTACTATGCAGATTTGTATCCCACATCGCCTACATCAGAAGGTAATGCATCTAATCCGGCGTGACCCGCGGAATGAGATTACAGGCTTCGGGAATATTGAGATTGACTCGGAAGGATTGACTGTCCAGTCCGTATTTCTCATGCCACAAACGGTCAGCGGAGGAGCGGCGGATATCGAAGCGGTTGACGTTGCCCGGGCAATGCGTATCGCGGCACAATCGGGTAAACCCGGTACCATGCGCTGGTGGTGGCACTCCCATGCGAAGATGGACGTCTTCTGGTCGAACACGGACCGCGAGACTATCACGGAACTCGCTAAGGCCGGTTGGTTCGCCGCTTCGGTATTCAATGTCCAAGGAGAGGTCCTATCAGGCTTCTGGCAAGGCACGCCGGTCCCAATCGTGCTCTCGGATATCCCGACTGTTATTGGAAAGCCTGCCGTCGCCCGGAAGACTCTTGACGAATGGAACGCGGAATTTGACGAGAATGTGACTAAGAGCCCAGTCCGATGGGATAAAGAGCATTGGTGGGACCGTCCCGAGATTGACACCGAGGCTAACGAGGTCCAGCGTTTACTCGTCCGCGATGCATTCAACAGAGGGGAGATTGGATAACTATGACCGACAACCCATTCCAACGCTACCGCACCCGTCACCTGGACTTGATGCCATTGGAGGCCTTCAGCTGTCCCATCACCATCGTAGGTGCCGGGGCAATCGGGTCCTATACAACCCTTGCCTTGGCTAAGCTGGGGTTCTGCAATCTCGAGGTTTGGGACGATGACGTGGTGGACGATGTCAACGTTGGCGTCCAGCTCTATGGCCCGCGAGATATCGGGCAGCACAAGGTCAATGCCCTGGCCCGGATTATCGAGGAGCAGACAGCGGTTGAGCTCAAGTGCCATCGAACCAAAGCCCAACGCGATGTCAACGGGCGTATCATCATCATGGCCGTTGACTCCATGGTTGCCCGGAAGACCCTCTGGGAGAACAACCGTCCTGAACTCTTCATCGACGCCCGTATGGCCATCGAATTCGCCCTGCTCTTTGCGATGAAGCCGGGGGATAAGCAGGATGCCAAGGCCTACCGTGCTTCGTTGTACACTGACGAGAGCGCGGTCCAAGAACGGTGCACTCTCAAGGCGACGACCTATACCGCGATGCTCATCGGGGGGATGGTTGCCAAGACGGTCAAGGATTACCTGGCGTCCAAGGGAGAGCGGTATCCTCGGACCATGCAATGGGATATTGCCCAGGGTGCTCAGATTATCGGGTGGGGTCCGGCAAAACCGCGTCCTATTGAGGTGATGGGATAGGGGGTCCAGGATGAAATACGTTGTAATCGGCTATGGCCGAAGGGTAGGGGCTTTGGGCCTCAACCATCCCTTTTATTGTTTACTCGAAGCCGATTCTCTTGAGGGTGCGCGTCTTGCTGTATATCAGTATTACGAGCATTGTTCTGATTTGGAGGTATGGCCAGAGCCCGATTCGAGTGAAGAGGTAGAGCTTCGAGAGTAGGAGGAGAAATGCCAATCCTAGCCCCAGGCCGTTGCCCAATCTGCACAACTCCATGGTCTATGGCCACATTCACCAGCGAAGGAGAGCCGAATTGTGACTGCGCCGACCTATCCGACGAAGCTCTTGAGCATATCCTCCGATGCGAAGACGGTGAAAGGGGAGAAGTATGGTTGGAAGACGGCGATTCTGTACCTTTCCCCAGCCTCGACGGCGATTATTGGGAGTGATGCGGTTACGACGATATGTCCCTACTCGACCCCAGGATGTCGGGAAAGTTGCCTATTCACGGCAGGACGGGGGCGCTTCAACTCGACTGTCAATGCCCGGTATCGCAAGACACGGTTCTGGCTTGAGCATCCCGAGGCATTCCTTGCGCAGTTAGATACAGAACTCCAGGCCTTCAAATTGGCCTGTAAAAAAGGGGGGTTTCGTGGTGCAGTCCGGTTGAATGGGACCTCGGATATTCTGTGGTATGGTTTCCTTGAGGCTTTGAAGCCCCACCCCGACTTGCGGTTCTACGATTACACTAAAGCCCCATTTGTTGCTGGCTGGCCTCGCAGCTCCCTGTGGCATCTAACCTACTCCCTCTCTGAGCACTATCAGAGCGAAGGTCACGCCAAACGGTGGCTAGCCAATGGCCGGAACGTGGCCGTGGTCTACCGCTCGCGGGCTTTGGTCGAAGAGGCTATCGAAAGGGGTCAGGTCGATGGCGATGCTCATGACCTCCGCTTTCTCGACCCGCCTGGGAGTATTATCGCCCTAAAAGCCAAAGGCCGTGCTAGGCTGGATAAAACGGGGTTTGTGAGGGATGAGGTTTGGCGCCCATGATGCTTTACCAAGAGTATATGACCTGTCAAAATCAAGATGAACCGTGTGCTTGGCATCGAGAAGATGGGCGCGGAGAACCGATTGTATGGTATGCCAAAGGTGGTGGTGTTCGCCGAGGTCCATTTCGCACTCAACTCGAAGCGACCGAGGCTATGAGGCTTGCTCCCAATGTTATGGAACACTCCGGCCCGTCTTTCCCTTACCCTCGGGATATGGTTGTTTGGTGCGAACGGGCTGACAGCGTGTGCCCCTGACCCGCCACGATTCTCCTATTGGCGTTCATGCATGGCCGAGTATGAAGTCTGCACTGACCGAGCATTTCGTTGGTGCGTCCGGTCATTCGAGGATGTCTTCACTCAAGAGGGACAGGATTGCATGATGCGGGATTTTGTGACCTGCCAGCAACAGGCCGAGCGCTGCCAACTAGCGGTTACTCGGACACTACGGGAGAGTAGGAGGATTCCATGAGTTTGAAAGGTCCAGACGGCTATCCACAAGGGATGACGCTAGAGCAATACCAAGCCGCGGCGCATTCGTTTTGTCTAATCTCCGAATTTGAAGCCTGGGCAGCGCGGGAAACTCTACGGGTTTTCATCACACGACTCCCTTATGGGAAGGACGCATGGACGGTCAAGCTCATGTCAGCGGGAGAATGTCAGATGGCCCAAGCCTCGGGTGAATCTTTGCAAACGTGTATCAACCGCGCCGTTGCGGCCTACAATCTCCTAGTGGCATAAGATGGGGGCTCCATGGCCGAGAAACACGTCCGCATTGCTCGGTATATCGCCGAGAAGCTAGCCGAACAAAGCGGGGGCACGCCACCTATCGCCTGGAACGGGCATCTCTGCGCTTATCGTCCACCGCGGGGTATCTTTGAGCCACTGACTGAGACGACGGTTCACCATTTGATAATGGACCTAGATGGTCGTCGCTTGCCTGGGGAACGCCGGTCAATGTGGCTGTCCAACAGCGACTGCAAAGGCATCTTCGAGCGCCTGCTAGTCCAGGGCACCCGCAACAGCATCACTCCACGGAGGGGTCTGGCATTCGCTGATTGTTTCATCGAGGTCAACAATGGGCAAATTAGCACGTTGGCTCATTCGCCGAATCATGGGGCGACTTTTGGGCTCTCAATCCCGTGGTCCGCTAACCCTGCACAAGGGTGGTGGCATACCGCATTGCACGACCGGGTCTGGGCTGAGGACCCCGAGCAGGAGGCTAAGATAGCGGCATTGGGGGAGTTTGTTGGAGCCTGCCTATTCGGCGTCGCAGCGGGGTTCAAGAAAGCGGTATTCCTATACGGCCACAAGGGGAACAATGGAAAATCCACAATCATCCAAGCTATCCGACAACTCTTTGATAATCCACCTGTTATTGAGCCTCACACTCTTTCTAATGAGCGCGTCATTGCTCGGCTGGGGACTGCACGAATTAACACGGTCCCTGAGCTCGCTCAAGATGAATTCCCAGCCCCCGAGGCCATCAAGTCGGCAATCGCTGGAGACCCTATGCGGGGGCGGTATCTATACCGAAACGACTTCGAGTTCGTTCCGGTTGCTGGACATCTCATCGCGGGGAATAACCTGCCAACCTGTAAGGACATGTCGAATGCCTTCTGGTCTCGTTGGATTCTGTTGGAATGCGCCCGAACTATCCCGGAACACGAGCGTCTGTCCCCTCCAATGCTGCTAACAGCCATTCAATCCGCCCTCCCTGAGATAGCCTATTGGGGCGTCCAAGGAGCGGCCAGGCTACTCGCGAATAACCACTACACCGAGGTCCCGAGCTCAACGCGGGCATTGGCGGGATGGCGGAAGAAGTCTGACCAGCTGGCACAATTCCTCGGGGAGTGCACCGAAGAAGGGGTCGGGGTATCAATGGGCGAGCTATATGAGCGTTATGGTAACTGGGCATGGAAAGTCGGGCATCGCCGGATGTCCAAGGCCACCTTCGAGGAGCGCATACACAATCGCGGGGTCCAGATAGACGCCCTTGCATTTCGCGGGAGCTCAGAGGCTATTAATGTTCTTCTATGAAAGGAGTCATTATGTTTGAACTTCATGTCACACTAGCAAAGGACTCAGCCAGCCCATACACAATAGAGCTAAATAGAGTTCGGTGGACGTCTTCCCGCATCGCCGATGACCCGATTCTAGGTGCTGGAACTCGATTCTATCGGACTGCGTATTGCTCGACACGTCAGGAAGCGTATAAAGCGATTCAGGACGCCCAGGGCTTCTGGACTGAAGCTTTACGGTTCAAGATTGAGCAGATTGTCTATGATTTTCGTAAACAGGGGTAATGTTCTATGTTTGTTGGAATGCAGATAACCCAGGTCGACATCTCCTCAGATAGCACATGCCTACGGTTCTCGGTGGTTGGGGCACGGCCCTTGTATGTAACGGCACTGAGTGATTGCTGCTCTAACGGGTGGTTCTCTGAGGTCCAAGGGGCTGATGACCTAAGAAACTCAACGGTTCTGGCAGTGGAACTCAGCCCTGCTCAGGATGCGCCAGCTAGTAAGCAGGACTACGATCAAATCATGTTTATCACAATCAAGGTTCTAACCGTACGAAGAGCTCTTCATGAGTGTCGCATAACAGTGCGCAACTCCTCGAATGGCTGTTACGGTGCTGGATTGGAGTATGGGCCGCCATTTGATGTTGATAAGCTTGTTTTTACTCCGTTGAAAGACGGGGTGTATATCTAATGAGTTACCTCCACCTCCAATCCTCCGCAGGCCTCCACATGAACACCGTGCGCCAACTCGATGCCGAATTCGAGGCCCGCTATGCTGAAGCGGCCAGGCGCGGTTTCCCAGTGAGCGTCATCCCGCGGAATATCCCGGGACCGGTCAAGCGTCGAGTACATCGCCCGACAATGACACACCAGAAAAGCGTTGCGCGTATGCAAGAAATCATTGCCGCATTTCGGGCAGCCGGGAAGCCACTCACTCGTCGACAACTTGCTGATCGTCTCGGGCTGAGCGATACCGGGGTCCAGCATTACTTGCATGAGCTCCTCAAACGGGGTTGGCTCACTTTGCAGGTATCATTCGATACCAAAGCCCGAAAAGGATGCTATGTCTATTCTCTCACATCGGAGGCACCATGATCGAGATTCCCGCATACCCATCCCCTGTTCAGGCCAAATCAAAGGAAGCCCGGGCACTCTGGGGTGTTGAGTGCTTCGTCCAGGAGAAAGTCGACGGATCGCAGTTCTCTTTCGCGCGCTTCGAAGACGGGGTCAAGTGTCGCTCTCGAGGACAGGCTATCGACCTCTCAGCCCCCCACATGTTCGAAGCCGGGGTCAAAACTGTGGCCGATATAGCAGAGCGGCTTATCCCTGGAGCGGTTTATCGGGGGGAGTATCTCCAGCGCCCACGACACAATCGCCTGGTCTATGGCCGGGTTCCGAAGGGGCATATCGCTCTGTTCGACATCACATGGCCTAGCGGTGAGCATGCTACAATGGACGGACTGCAAGCCGCGGCTGAATCATTGGGTCTAGAGGCTGTCCCAGTGATTGCTCCCTCAATCTACCGGACGAGTTTTGGTTTTGAGGAAATCCAAAGTTGGTTTGCAAATCCCTCTTTCCTGGGGGGCCCGATGGAAGGGGTCGTCGTCAAACCGGTGTCTTCGCAGCGCCAGCACCTCCCAACGGTCAAGATTGTCTCCGAGGCATTCAAGGAATTCCGGGCCCCGCATCAACCGAACAAGGCCCCAGATATCATCGCCACCCTAGCAGCCGAGTGTCGTTCTCTTGCTCGTCTTGAAAAAGCGGTCCAGCATCTTCGCGAAGCCGGCACACTGACCAATACCTCTCAGGACATTGGCCCCATCATCCGCGAACTCCAGGCCGATCTGCTCGAGAACGAAACCGAACTTCAACAAGCAGTCTGGGCCTGGGCGCTTCCGCGATTGCAGAAGGCTCTTGGGGCAGGGGTTGCAGACTGGTATATTCAAACTCTCGGAGAGGACTCGAATGTTAAAAGAGAGGTGCAAAGTGACTAATTTTTTGGGCGCAGACCTGGACTATTTGGACTGTCCAGTATGCGGCGAGGTGTGTATAAGTATACCACCATGCAGGGAGGCTCACACAGGGTGTCAGGTAGAGGTTTTTGAAGACATGGATTATTGGTGGTGCGAGGACCGACGCGGTGTGTGCGGATGTGGGGCCAAGCTTCGCGTCATGGTCGACGACATTGTTGCCAGGCTTATCGAGGAGGAGTAATGGTCAAAAATCGCTATAGCCACTTCCTCCAACTAGGCATCACCCTCGGTGCGCGAAAGGCCACCCCAGAGGAGGCGGCTGCATTACAGAATATGGCTGACCCGATGATTGTCGGACTCGCGTGGGTGCACGACAAAGATAATTACTCTCGCCCCATCGGCCGCCAACTCGTGGATGACATTCTCACCCACCCAGAGGGGTATGCCCAGTATCAAGGCGCCACCTATTTCCTTGCTCTCCCCAAACGGGTTTTGATAGAGCTCATCCAAGAACTCCGCGTATGGGACCGAAGCACTGGTCGCACCCTTGCAGCAACACTCCGATGGGTCCCTAGGCTTATCAATTTCCCAGCTGCGCGGAATGTCCAAGCAATCGAGGCATTGGCAAAGGAGATACCGAATGGCGGATGTAATTGACGGACTTGGTCATGGGGATGCGTTCATTCCTGAGAAAGATCCAGATAAGTATGTCACATATCAAATGGCAAATGAGATTGATCCGCACGGCCGCGCCCCCCATGAAAAAGGGGCCAAGCTAGACCAAGGGAAGCCCGATTGGTCTCTCCTCCCTTGGGGTATTCTCCATTGGTACATCGATGTCGCAACCTATGGGAAGGCGAAGTACACCCGGGGTGGCTGGCGCGAGGTCCCTGACGGCCTTCATCGCTACGAGGCGGCCATGTTCCGCCATTGGGCAGCCTACATGACTGGTCGCTGGCTCGATGCCGAATCCGGTCTCCCCCATCTCGCCCATTTCCTCTGGAACGCGGTGACCTATTGTTGGTTCGCTAAACGCCGAGTTGATCATGAGCAAGCTTCTCAATCACCTACCCATTCAATTCCCGTACAACCCCGCCCTTATCAGCCAAATCAAGCGAATCCCAGGGATGATATGGGACCCGAGTCAGAAGGTCTGGAACACCCCGCTGGAGATGGTGGAGTACGTCTCAAACCTGGTCGGGCAGTCTCCACCCGGTTATGTCTACAGTCCAAATACGGCGATCCTAGCCCTCGAGGGCCCAGCGGAGATGTCGCTAACTTTGGACTTACAAGTTCGACTTCCCCCAGTCGCTAAGTTCCAAACCCTGGGGACCAAGAAAGCTAACCTTTGGGCCCAGAAGCGGGAAGAGCGGGCCTTCCTCTGGCAAGCCGTCTCCGTGGCTGACTGTGCTCAACCCAAGCGGCTATACGCCTCACTGGAAACCCTCTGGCCTGAGCGCTTCGGCACTTGGTATCAATTCCACGAGCGCTACTGTCTGAAGACCACCAAGACCTTGACCCTTCGTTCTGGGGAGCGCACGATTGTGACATACGAGGGCCTAAACCCACTTACCGCTGATGAATGGTACGCGCGACTCCGGGCAGTGAGCACGTACACCCTAGGGGATCTCCTACCCAAACCCCAACAACTCGATACTCGACCAGCATGGGAGCAGTGGACATGATGAACTCAGTTCCAACACCAAATTTCGAGCGATTGTTAGCTCTCTTACCGAAAGACTGGCAATCGGAGGTAATCCTGGGAGGTAGTGCTATTTTGGCAGTTATGGGGGTGCGGGATGTTCATGATTTAGACATTATTGGGTCTCCAGCCCTAATACAGCGTGTTAGAACCATATCCCAAAAGCACGAGTGTGCGAGTCAGGGGGGTTTTACTCTCAGTCCTCGCTACAGACCATTCCCAGAAATTGACCTATTTGATGGGTTTGCGATCGGCACATTGCGTGGAACTTTGAGCTTGTCTTTTTCACATCTTCAAGCCATTTCTACAACCTCATATAAGGGGTGGGCTATTTTGCCTGAATATGTGTGGTATACTATGAAGGCTCTTCTTGACCGAGAGAAAGATGCACAAGATCTCCAGTTATTCAAGGCGTGGAGGCAGATATGATCAATATCGAACTCCGCCCAGGCCCTTCATCTAAAGGCCGCTCATTCTATCAGAGCATCCTCCCATGCCCTAAGCGCACCACTCTCTGGGCTCAGCGTCGCGAAGCTGGACTACCAAAGCAGACAGGAAAAGCTACGGCTATCGGTACTCTTGTCCACGCCTACCTGGAAGCCTATAACACCGGGGTTATTCGTTGGCCCGCTGATGTCGATCGGGTTCAATTTGGGCCCTTCACAGCTCCCGAACTCTCATTCGAGGACCCCGATATCCAGGCTTTCGTTCTCGACGAGGCAAAGCGCCTGGCAAAATGGTGGGTGCAAACTTATGAGCCGCAGCATTTTGGGCGTCCTCTTGGGTATGAGGTAGACGTAACTGCGTGTGTTGCAACTCGTCGGGACCTATTCCAGATCCCTGCAACCAACCCTGATGTCCCAGAGCTTACGGCGCGGTTAGATGAAGTGGTCACTATGGACGAAGTCGCGGTTGCTCGAATGCGAGAAGCGCATCACTTGGATCTCACCCCTGGGGTATACGTTATCGATCACAAGACCAAGTCTAGGAACTACGGGTTATACCCCTACCTCCAGGGGCTCCAGGCATTGCTCTACCCGCTCTTACTGCATGAGGCGATCTACCCAGAGCGAGAATGCGAGGGTATCCTCTATAACTTCATCCTCAAGACTAAGGAGCCTAAGAACATCGTTCTCTGGCGCCCTCCCCCGTCTTCCCAGGAAAGGGCGGTCATACGGAATACCCTATCTGGCCTCTGGCAGTTCTACCAAAGCAATCCCAACTGGGCCAATGCCGCTGCTTGCTTTGACGAACTCCGTGATGAGGAATGTTATTTCCATAAAACGGGGGAATGTGACAGGGTATGACGGTAATGGATTTTGAGACCCTTTTCCAACTAACATTCGAGATAGCCGAGGACCACCTCAGCCCGGCAGTTCGGCAGCGCTTCTACAACGCCTGGCTCGAACAGCTGGACGATGCTCCGCTGACTCTGCAGGAATGGATCTTCGTCAAGAGCCTATGTGAAGCCTCAACCCAACTAACCCGAGCTTATGCCAAATTGGAGCATGAATGATACATCTTCTCCAACAGCTCTTCGATCTCATGATGCTCTCGTTTGCCGCGGCCGCTACGGTAGCAGTGTTGGGGGATATTCCTCTCGAACATGCTCTAGCCGGCGCTGCTATGGGTTCAGTATGGACTCTTTGCGGCACCCTAGTCCACATTGCGATCCAACTCTGGGGTGAATCCCCTGATGACGAAAAAGGAGGTGACGGTGCCACTCCCGGCTAAAACAGGGTCTCTTGGGGGTCCAAACCCACTCGATAAATACTTCGACCAACCCGAGGGCAGCGCTGCAACAGGCATCCAGATCATGGTCCATGCGCGGCCAAAGGTGGGGAAGACATCTCTGGCGGCAACCGCATCCCAGCTCTTTACCCCCGATACACCATGCTTCCTTGAGGATATGCTCTTCCTGGTTATGGACGCAGATGGGTTAGCAGCTCTGGAGTCCCGGACTGTCAAAGGGAAGCCCGCTCAGGTCCGTGCCCACACCCTCAATATGCTTCAAATCTGGGGTGAGTTGGGGTTTGTCAAGGGGCAACGGGTACTGCGTGAGAAAGCGGGGGAAATTATCACCAAGCACCCGGACATTGAATGGATTGTTACCGACTCCCTAACTGCCATGGACATCGAAGCTAACGCGGCGCACTATGACAACGACAGTGAGGCTGACTCCTATACCAAATTCCGCATGGTCCTAGGTGAGCACCGTATGTTCCATAGCTGGATCCGGCGGCTCGGCAAGAACATCATCCACAATGTCCATAGCAAGATGCTCTCGGATTTGGTAGACGACAAGGCGGAAAAGAAACGTGACATTCTTCGCATGGCTGGGGGCGGTGACATCGTTCCTGGCCTTACTGGTCAAGCATTGCCGATCTATCAAAAAGACATCTCAGCTCAGTTCTACCTCTCTCTTGACAGATCAGGGGCCCGCTCTTTACATACTCTCTCGGCAAAAGGGGCAGAAGCAGGGAGTCGATATGGTCACCTCCTCAACGCGGAGGAGTCTCCGGATCTCCTTGCGATTCAACACAAAATCCTAGCCGCTCGCGCGAAGGAGCCTACTCAATGACGAAGTTGTCAGATCTCAACAACTGGTTCACTTACCACCCCCCGAACAAAATCGATCTAACATCCTATGACAAAATCCGCCGCGAGGCCCGTGGGTTTGCCCAGATCTTACTCGAGGAGGTCCCAGAAGGAATCGAACTAGACGCTGCCCTACTCGCCCTTCGCCAAGTAGTGATGCTCGCTATCACAGGGATTGACTGCTATGAACCTGAGGAGACCAATAATGTCTGACGAAAACAACGCCCTACTCCCCGACGAACTCCCAATCAATGACGAATCCCTGGCCAAGCAGGACATCCGAGAGACGCTGCCCGCGGGTACCTCCTGCTATTGGAAGATCATCGAGGGGTCCAGGCGGGTCAACGCCAAGTCAAACAACCTCGAACTCTGGGCCCGGGTTATCCCTCTCTACGACCCTAGCGACCCCGATACCTCCGGGCTCAAGAAGTTCGCTCTCAACCACCGCTTGACCCTTCCCAGTGCCAATCCTAAGGTTCCCGGCCACGAGGCCCCTAAGACCAAGGGCTTTGCGGTGGAGTTCCTGCGCGCGGTATTCGGCGAAGAGGTGATCCCCTACCTCGGTTGGAACAAGGCTCTCCGAAAGCCGACCTTCAGGGGTGATCCGGTATCAAAGGAGGAGGCTGAGGAGATCCGTCACAAGATCAACCAAGCCACGGCTGAGAAGCTCCAAGAGGCCTACCGCGACCCCAGCTCCCTGATCGGTTACTGCTTCGTCGCCACCATCGAGAAGAAAGGCGACTACACCCAGCTGACCCAGCTTCTCCCCGAACCCCGCGCTGGTGAGCCCCTGACTGATCTCTCCGACTATGCCCCGGCATCTGCAGTAGACGACGACTAACTTCTCTGCTAGCATCCTCCGCGGTGGTCTCAGCGTTCGAGTCCGTCTAGAGGGCAGGCCGGTGGGGCGTACAGGTGGACGACGACACCTTGACTCCAGAAAGCCCTTAATGCTCGGGTAGCTCAGGTAGTAGAGCGGCTGGAGGCAACTCTAGCAGGTCGGGGGTGCAAGTCCCTCCCCGAGAGTCTTCAGGTAGCTTAATCGCATAAAAGCCTCGTCATTGTAGGCGGGAGTTGGTGGCGCAACCACCCCTGAGGAGCCTTTTTTGGCAGGGATAGCCTGTTGGACAGGCACTAGGAGACAAACTAGATGAGTCAGGTGTTCGAATCACCTTCTCTGCCCTCTACTCCTCAGCCGGGGTATCCTAACTGTGAGCAATGTCCTCTTAAAGCTCTGAAACCTAAGTTCCCGACTCTAAAGCCCGATGCTGCGCTCTATCTCCTTCATGAATACCCTTACACCCCCACAACCAAAGCGGGAGAACTCCTCAAGACCCTTCTCGCACGAATCGGGGTGACAAAAAGTGACACCGTCAATCACTCTTCTGCACTACTCTGCAAGCCACCGAAACCCCTACCACCAAAGTTGGCCACCCAGGCCCTCAAATGCTGCGCGCCACGAGTCGAGAAAGAACTGGAAGCCCACCCTGGGGATAAGATCATCGGCTTCGGCCCCCTAACCCTCGAGCTCCTGACCGACCACGGCCACATCAGTGAATGGACTGGGGCCTTCCTCCCTATCACCCGTTGGGTCGGCACAAAACGCAAACCCGGGAATGCGGTGGTCTCCAAGAAACAGGCCCTGATCACCATCAACCCGGGTATTGCCCTTGCTGACCCACCACAAAAAGTTACTATCTTACATCATCTAGCAAAGGGTTGGCAAACGATCAATGGTCTTCTCCCGCCATGGACATGGCCTAGAATCGTTACTGGTTTTGACGGGTGGGATGCGGTCCGTGCTGCGCTAGATGAGCTCGAATCAAGGGATACCCACCTTGGAGTTGATACAGAAACAGCAGGGCTTGCCGTCACTGATGAACTCAAGGACGTCGCTCTCGCTGATGAATACCTGGCAATCTGTGCCCAGTGGCCTAAAGCCCCGGAAGACATCATCCAGCGGTTTATCACCCTTCTCCAAGGCCCCCGTCTTAAGGTTCTTCAAAATGGGATGTTCGATTACTTTGTTTTCCGCGAACGTAAAATCCTGTTGAATAACTTTGCGCACGACACAACTGCCGCTGCCGCAGTTTTAATCCCCCGTCTCCCTCGTGATCTTGGCTTCCTTAGTGCACTATTTACCAATGCTGATCGCTACAAAAGCGATTTCCGCGCCCTATCCGCCAATGCCTGGCGTTCTGAGGAAAAGGCGAAAGAACGAGCGATCTACTGTGCGCGTGACGCTTTTATGTGTCGGTACCTTTTAGACAACGAATTCCTCCCACGGCTTCAAACTGAAATCCACAAAGGCGTTGAGCAATACGAAGCCTTGATGGCCGAGATCCACATCGCCATCCGCATGCGATCCTGGGGGGTGTGGGTTGACCAGGCTGCCTTGACCAAACACCACAAGCATCTCTCTCGGGGTATAGCGGGGGCGGCTCGACAGCTAAAGAAATTGGGCGCCTCCTATGGGATAGATGACTTCAATCCCGCAGCCCCAGCTCATATCAAGCGTTTGTTCACAGCCCTAAAAGCCACCAGTCCAGCACTCACCGCTAGTGGCTTACCCTCCTACACCGCGGATATTCTACTCGGCTTTACGGAATCCCCCGTTCCTGCCATCCGCTATGCTGCCCGCCTAGTCCTAATCTGGCGTCGTTTGACTAAACTCGACTCAACCTATATCATCGACCTTCCGGAGCTTATCCATGCTGATAACCGTATCCGACCTAATTGGAAGCCTTTCGGCGCAGCGACCCGGCGATGGTCCTGCTCAAACCCCAACCTCCAGCAAATTGCCAAGCGACGCAATGAATAAAGTCTATGTCGTCTGCAACAGGCGCACGAATCGCTATACTGGCCTTTGGATGCCCCCCAGTATCTTGGGTGTGTTCAATGGGCTCTATGATGCAGAGCGAGCTTTTCGCGCGATGCTGGAATGTGACGGGTCAGAGTATGTGCTCGTGGAGTTAGAAATCGATGCGCATGGGCAGATCGTCACCCAAAAGATCCTCCAGTCTGAGTCTGTCGAGTTGGTGTTTAGCATCCACAACATCACATGAGGGTGCAAATCTGGGCTCAGACAACGACCACAAAAGGCTTCGTCTGGGCAACTGTTAGTCCTCATCGGCGTACTCTAATAAGTACGGTTCGGGACCCAAAGGAGCGGATTATCCGAGCATTCGGCATCACACCCCAATATCATGCTCTCCAAGTCTGGGTCTCTAGAGAGCTCACCGGCGACCATCTCTATGCATACCTGATCCCCCAGGAGCCCAACGATGCCCCTTCTCCCACCAAAACCGCGCGCAAGTAAGCCATTCAAATTCCCAACCCCAGGCCTACACAATATCTTCGCTGCCCCGCCCGGTCGATGTATAGTCGGTGGCGACCTCTCTCAACTCGAAGCCCGTATTGTCGCTCTCCTCGCTCGCGACCAACCGATGCTCGCTTGCTTCGCCGATCCCAAACAGGATCTGCACGCCCTGAATGCCCAAGGTCTATTCGCTTGCTCAGAGCCCCAGTGGTCTGCCCTCCCCCAAACCACTCGAGACACCCTCCGTGACAACGCCAAGACCTTTCTCTACGGTGGGCTCCTCTACGGCGGTTCCCCTCAGACCATCCACGAGCAAATCATCAAGAAAACCCCAACCACCACCCTCCACATGGTCGATACCGCGATCAAAGCCTGGATGGCCGCGCACCCTGCAGTCGCCACTTGGCAAGCCCAACAAGTCATCAACGCCCGTCGCGATGGATACGTCGAGGTCCCGATCATGGGCACCCGGCATATGTTCTACGGTGTCATTGAGCCGACAATATGCCTCAACTTCCCAGTCCAAGGCTTCGGGGCGCGTCTGATGAAAGAGATCATCAAGCGTGTCGATGCCGCTATTGATTGGGTCACCACCGGCATCATCATGCAAATCCACGACGCCCTCTACCTCGAGACCACCCTCGCCCAAGCCCCGGATATCTGGGAGCTCCTGAAAACCGAGATGACTCGTCCGGTTGAGCTGGATGGTGCAACCCTGACCCTGGGTGCTGATGTCGGTATTGGCCTACATTGGGGCGCGATGACCAAATGCAAAACCCGTGACGCCGCGCAAGCCTTCGTGGTAAAATCCCTCTATGGGCAATCTGCCTAGCATCCTAGCAACTGGGCAAGGTGTCTGGGCCTGGTTGCGAATTGGCATCGTCCTTTTCACCGTCCTTGGCGCCTATTTCCGTATGGAAGCCCGTGTCGAAGCGGCGGAGAAACGCGCAGAGTCCATCACCCAAACCCTCGAGGACCTCCGCGGCACTCTAGGTATCCTCCAACTTGACATAGCCCAGCTCTGCACCGCTACTGTCGGCCTGGAGAAATGCTGGACAGCTGGACGAGGCACGCGATGACTGGTATCAAACAAGCCCCGTGGTATGCGCTCTGGCTATCCGGTATGGTCGCGCAAGCCGGCCTCTTCACAGCCCAGATCCTAGCCTACAAACAGGACGGGGGAATATGGGTTACTCTTGGACTTGGGGCCCTACAAGCTCTCACGGGGATTGGCATGGCATATGGCCCAGTAGCGGCTGGGAAACTAGCTGGACACGTTGGCGACGCGGTGGCATCATCCAAGAAGGAATGACCCCTATCGCCATTGCCCGCCAATATCTTGGCACTACTGAACTAACTGGAAAAAATGATGGCCCTCAAATCCGCACCTTCATGGGCGTTGGAGAAGTCAAGGAGGCAGATGATGGACTACCTTGGTGCGCTGCGTTTGTCGTGTTCTGCTTTGCAACCTGCCGAATTGCTCTACCCGGTAATCCTTGGAAGAACCGATCTGTTCGCGCTTTATACAAGTCCTTATGGGAAGCTGGTGGACTTACTCCTCGACCCACCTCCGGCGGAATCATCTTCTTCAACTCCCGAGGAGGCAGCGACCCCGGTAAAGGTCAGTGGCACGTGGGACTCATCGAAGAAGTCCGTGATACTGACTTGGTCACCATCGAAGGGAACGTAGGCGACGCTGTCCGGCGCTGTTTCCATTCCAAAACCTCTCCACGAATAGCGGGGTATGCGCAATGGCCGAAATTGCAGGGATGATTCTTCTTCTCCTAGGCGGTGCCATCGGTTTCCAGGCCTGGTTATACAAACGCAAAGAACGTAAAATCCTCGCGCTTTTTGATGGGTACAAACAGATCTTTCAAACCGAACGCATTCGATATCACGAGGCCCACCAAGCAACAACAAACCAGGAACTCGAGAACCTCCTTGCGCGTCCTGAGCCTAGTGAGGTAGAACGGCTCATTCGTGAACGCGACAATCCTCAGTAGTCTCCTCTTGACAACCCCCCAGACCTGGACATCAACATCTTGCGTGGTACCATCACAACTTCCTTCGCTCGCTTGTTTTGGGACCGGTACTTGCACCCCCCTTGAAAACGAACTCTTCAAAACCGCGGCCTGCTGGCGTCGACATTACAAGACAGCCCGGGAGGACGAGCGCTTCTGTAAACACGACAAGGCAGTCTTGGAAAAACAACTCCAAGTTACAGCCGACACCTCTGGTGGTCTTGACCTAGGAATTTTCATCAGTGGGCTAGTCGCTGCGATCGGAGCTGGGGTCCTCCTCGGCGCTGCTGTTATGGGAGCCGCTCAGTGAGAGTCCTTTGGATTCCTGATACTCATGCTCCAAGCCATAATAAGCGCTCTTGGGGTGCCCTGTTACCCTATATCGCGGCCAATTACTGGGACAAGCTAGTCGTTGGCGGAGACTTCTATGACATGCGCGCTGTTAACCCCTACTGCCTCGGCTCCCGTGGAAAGATGGAGCAGCATCGCTTTCAAAAGGAGCATGATGCGGGTCTACGCCTGTGGCAGACTCTTCGTAATGCAGCCCGTGAGGTGAACTCCGATTGCGAAGTTCATGTACTCGAGGGCAATCATGAAGCCTTCCTCCGACGCTACGCCGATCTACACCCAGAGATCAAAGGGGCTCTACCCGATCTCCAAGCCTTATTCCCCGGTGCCACGGCCATCTACCCCTACTCCAAGCGTCAACTCGCAATGAAAATCGGTAAGCTTTGGGCGTTACACGGGTACAAAAAAGCCCGCGCCGAAGCCGCCACCAAAGCCTATCTCCTCCACTTTGGAGTCAATCTAATCTGCTTCCACCACCACGGTCCGGCCCTAGCCACGCGTCCATCAGCCCATGGGATCATCGCTGCCTGGTGCCCTGGGAATCTAGCCGATCACCGGATTGGGGACGAATACCTGGACGAACCTGACACCTGGCAGCAAGGGTTCGCAGAGACGCATCACTTCCCTGATGGTACGTTCACCTACTACAACCCGCTGATCATCAATGGGCGCTTTTATGACCAAGCTGGGCGTCTATGGAGAGCGTGAGAGCAACCCAACTTCCTGTAAAACCCGAGTCAGCCGTTTCTCAATCGCCCGAATAAACGCCTCCTCCCCCCAAGTCCCTTCTCCCCATACCGCCCCACCTGGATACGCCGCATGCAGGCATTCATGGACAACCGTCTCCAGATACTGTTGCGCCGGCTGATCCGGGTCGACGCGAATCTCCCTTTTGTTGAAATCGCAAACCCCAAGCGCCGGTTCCCCACAGGCAGTTAGATTAGGGACATCCCTCAGACGCCATTTCCGGACTCGACGACGCTTGGCCATCGGTCATTTTCGCACATATTTCCCGCCCCGGGCAATAAGGGTATCCAGTGTGTTGATCTGAAGCTTGGTCAGCTCGCCACGGGCTACGACAGCATCATCCCTGGCTTTCTTCGCCTTGACCTGAGCATACACCAGCACACCTTTCCCCTCCTGTACCCGCCCTTGACAACCCCCGTCGCCTTTACGCTTTTCATGCGGACAGATGGTCATGCATGGATCCCGGTCTGCCTGATATTCCTGAAAGAGCATAGTCCCGCCGAGCTTGCATCCCTTCGGCACAAACCCCATCTGCACGCATTTCGTATGGAGGTCATCATCAGCCTCCACCGGGTTGTCCCCATAATACAATTTAGCCATCGGTCTTCGGGGGTCTCGGCCAGAAGATGAACACAACCGTAGTCGTCAGGGCTGTGATCAAGACAGTCCCACCGATCTTCTCAATCAGCGCTGCTCCGTCATCCCCCACCAACTGCACAATCCCCAACCCGGCCATCAATGCGGCCACTACACATGCCATATACGCGATCGCGTTTTTCATATCCTCAACTCCTTATTCAACGGCTTCGGCTCCGGTTTAGGAAGCGTCAAGACCATGAAATACTGACACGCGGCCTGCATGATCTCCTCGTCAATCTCACTTGAGCAATGACACGTCTTCGTCTCTACCTCAACAAAGCAGCCCACCTTTCGCCCAGTAGATACCTCAGGAGTATGCGCACAAGCCGCGATGAACCCACCCACTAAAACCCCCCAGATGACACATCTCTCAACAAACAGCATTTAGTCCTCCATGCATTCCCAAACATCCAACGGCACCCAAAGGGTCTCTTCCCGCGCGCACTCAGCCTCCCCAGTGACAACCGCGGCTTGACGATCGAGACTGAAGATCGCCGACGTCGCTGAGATGATCGGGGTATGGAATGGAAAATGCAGGGCGCTATTTGGGGCGATCAAAATCTGCTGCCCAGCCCAGAGGCAAACTGCCGGATACGCAATCGATGCCCGGCACCCAGTTCCAATAACCGTGGGCCAAGTTCGCTCGCCAACATGTGCCCATCGGAGAGCTTTCCCAGCATCAGGTGGCAACCCGGCATCCCCGCGGATAGACACCGATCGATCTACCCCCATCACATCAGCCCCGCCGCATGCATCAATAGGTGCCGCCGCGTCTGCATGGACAACAGTCAACGCCGCCTCATCCCCACATCCCATAATCAACAACGCCAGGAATACCCAAGGCACCCAGGCGAGGAGGATCGATGCCCCTAGGAGCCAATTAACCCTTCTGCGGTGCAAGGAGATACCCTCGGGCAACAAGCTCATCAAAGTCACGGGCGAGTAAGGCTCTTAGCATGGTGATAGTTACCTCCGCTGTTGCGCCTTGTTCTGTCAACCTATATCCCCGGGCATCTGCTTCATCCGAGGCATTTCGAAGGGCGTTAATATGCTTGAAGAAGAACTCACTCACATCTGGTTGCATGGGTTTCCTTATGGGGCCGATGATTGCCGGGTGGTGTGTATTCCAAAGATTCGAAATAGGGTAATACACAATATGGTATAACAACCGCCGGCCGTTCATGGCGAACTCGCTTGACGCGTGACACCGGTTCCATATGTACGACATTGTAGTGATGTCCCTGAACCTTGAACTTCCAGGTTAGTGTGGGCGGGGATGTACCATGTAGGCGCAGTTGAGATATCCGTCATCGGGTCCTCGGGGGTAGCGCCAGTGAGGTCGATGCAGTCCGCCAGGCTCAGGCTGGTCGTGGGCCAAATCGCGATGTCGTTGAAGCCCCATTCACCAGGGTTGGTCCCTGTCTCGCCGCCTGCACCGATGGACAAATCCTCTACGACCGTGGTCATGGACGAGGGGATGGTGCCTGAGTAGGTTCCGAGAGCTGTGACGTCCACGCCGTTGACCACCGTTTGGAGCCGCAGAAGGTTCGTAGCCTGCGTGCCATCGTATGTCCAGCACACCGCATCCCAGCCCGCGCTCTGGAAGGTATTCACCGCGGTTTGGAAATACGTCCCAAAATCGTTCGTCCCCGTCGCGATGAGGATGCGCATTGCTCGACCGAGGGTGCTTGAGGAGCGCATCTCCCACTGAGTCCGGTTCGAAGCGTTGTGCGCGAGGATGGTCTGTAGTCCGGTAGGCCATGCTGTATGCCGCACCCGCATGTAGACCGACACATGCTGTGAGCCGTTGAAGGCAGTCCCCGGGTCCCCGCAAGATACCCATCCTGCCGGACTGTTATCAGCTCGGTAAGAGCCTTGGCTTCGTACCCAAGTGGTTTCAGCCGCCTCACCGCATGACGTGCAAGTGTCGATGTTCTCCTGGAAGGGGATGAGCCAGTCATAGGCAAGGTTCGCAGAGGTGTAGAAGTTCGTCGCAGTACTCGATCGGAAGTTGCCGCCTACTGCCCCGACCCGGGACGTTGCCGGTGAGCCATTCCGCCCAATTCCATAGTGTGCGTAGGAAATCAGACAATCTGCGCTTGGGGTACGGTTTAGCGTCAGAGTAACATCGCGTCCCGAAACCGCCGTCGCAGTGATAACTGGCATCGTGGCTTGTGTAGGACAATCGATGGCCCATCCGCCCATGTGCTTTTTGGCAACGACGGTCTGGTCTACAGCAAGATCGGTGCTGTCGTAACCGCCGATGATAGGGACCGTGCAGGTGGTGCCGCTGCAGGAAATCGCGTTGGGGTCCGGCCTGAGCGCCCATTCGTTCGCGTGTCCGCCGTTGTCGAGGTAGCTGAGAATGGCCTTAGCGAACTGCTCGCCGTTCTGGTCCGACCCTGCCGAAGAGTAGTGGTGGTCACTCTGGAATGTAATTGGGTACGTCGGATGACTACACACGAAATCCGTGGGGTGGTCTCGGCAAATTTCATACTGGGCCTGACTGATGTTCGCGCTGTAACTGGCCGCGTTGTTGCCTACCGACGTGTGCGTCCAATTCGCGATGGGCGTTAGGAAAATCGGGATGTCGTAGCTCGTTCCCTCGAGGGCGTTGAGCTCGGTCTCCAGATCGGCCTGCATTGCAATCATGCACGCGGTGTAGGAGGCATTGGACGTGTTTGCGAAGTTGTCGTTCTCGCCCTGGACCCAAACCAGAATAGGGATGGGTTGGAGCCCTGCGCCCCACACAGACTGCATCGAGTTGATTGCCTCGGCCATCTCGGTGACCGCGTTCGTGTGGTCAGTCTGACCATGGGCCCATTGTGCACAGCTTCTATTCGCCACAGCCGCGATATCCACAAAGAGGCGCCGGGTCGATGTTCCTGTCCGCGTGCCCTCCCAATAGGTGAGCGAGTGCCCAATACCTGAGCCAGGACTCTCTAGCCCAGTCCCCTCGTTTGCTTCGAAAAGGACTTCAAACGGTGCCGTGTTATCCCAGGCGTAGGTCCGGTTTGCGTGTGCGGGCCTCGAGGTAATCGTCAGGCTCGACGCCCCTGTCACCAGACAATTCGATTGCCCAATACACGAAATCGCGAGCGGGACCTCCATCCCCACTGGACTAACCCCACCTGGTTGAGAACGTGCAGGAGGTCGCCTGGGATGCCTATTCCGCGCCTCAGCAACCTCGAGACAATCCGTCCCGCACCCACTAAGGAGCAGCCCCACTATCGCCGTGGCTCGCCGCATCACAACCCAGTCACATGAACCGAGACGACCTGATCGGTTGAAGACCCTGTGCATATGGCCATATGAACCCCAGTTGGGCCGGTTTGTCCATTGGATTGCACGGCAAAAGAGCACACCCCGGTACCACACTCAGCGTTGGATAGACATCCGCTCCCTTCGACTGGATCGGGACCGGTAACCGCCACAACCGAAGTACATCGCCCAAGCCGGCATCCAGGAGCTGACCCTGAATCGGCTCCAAAACAAGGGAAATGACTACGAGAGACCTTGATAACCTCTTTCACCCCACCCGTGCTGCCAGGAACATCCACACAACGGACCGGACCGGCTGCAGAGTTTGCGGAATCCCAGGTGCTGTACCCGCCTTCAACCCCCGTGAATGCAGAAAGGGCAATTGAGGTTGTATGAGCGAAGCAGACTTTAATCGGCGCTGAGGTTGCCGAGACATTCTGAACGGCCACCTGGTTCCCATAAGTAACCAACACCAAGTCATCAGCTGCTGCCCCGAGGTTGGTGCTGTTGGTATTCCAAGACCCACCTCGAGTGACCATGCGACAATCGTTCGCTGACATCGCGCCAACCCCATACGTCGGTCCAGGGCCGATAGACTGCGCGTAGACATCAGGGGTTTTATCTTGGGCGAACCCAGGAACTGCGAGGAACAGGACCCCTAGGCCAATAACCGCAGCACAAACTCGACTCATAGTCCTCAATGTTACCATACCTCACCTCTCCTGAAGCATCTTTCGTTCTTTAGCTGTTGCAAACGCCTTTTTGGCATTTTGAATCTTTGGTGCCACCTCACGGAGGATCTCTTGTAGACGATCCTGAGGCCGCGCGGTGAAAGTCGAAGCCCCCAGTAAAGTCGCCAAGATATTCCGCACTTGATCCCCGCGAAGGTCAGTGGTCGCGGTTGGGAATGGCCCGAATGGTGCTACCGGAGCCGCAGCCTTTGGTCCACCCATCAACTCTGATGCAATGGCATTGTACACCAGTTGCATCGGACGTGAGGCAATGGCGGATGGCACCGCACTGGTCAATGCGAACCCAGCCCCCGTGTCCAATCCGGGTTCAATCTGTTGCCCAGTAAGCGGATGTAGGCCAGTAGCGGCCAATAGACTCTGGGGCAATGGACCGAGCTGCTCGACAGTTGGGAGGATGTTACTCTTCATCAACTCCACAATCGGAGCCAACGCCTCAGGGACTGGTGACCGCGTCCGGAGATAGGTCTGACCTTGACGTTCACCTTTCCCACCGATAGCCTTTGTCAGCTGACTAATAACCTCTTCGCCCCTAGAAGTCAGTGGGACAACGGAACCTTTCTCAGCACGCTTCTCAGATGGCAGAATCGTTGGATCCCCGGCAAGCCCCTCAAACCCACGCTCAATCCCCATCACCCGTCCAGGTCGCTCGATCAATGCCCGTGCTGCCATCTTCGGGGCCTTGGCATACCAGTTGATGAATGGGAAGAACCAGCGAGCGATTTGCAGGTAACGCCCAGTGTCACGGTAGTCCAAAAGGTAGTTCGCCGTATGCCGCGCGGCCTCTTCGAATGTCGCTCCCTTTTTAAGCTGGTCAGCGAACATTGTCCCCTTAGCCACAGCCTCCCAGTTGGTACCAAACTTCGCATTCGTCGGCATCCAACCTGGGAGACGATCAACCCATCCACCAGTGATGCCCTCGGCGATCTTACTCCCGACTCCGGTTTGCCCAACTCCCTTCGACTGCGCCAGCTGCTTGGCGACGAAGTCCCGCGTTTCCGGACCGAGATATCCCAGACGCTCTAGCCCACCTAGCCCACCACCAAGCCCTTCACGTTGGAGAGCTTCTCGGAACTGCTCGGCTGTCAATACCCCATATCGTCCCGTCTTGAGCGTTCCGGAACCCTTGATAAGCTGTAGGCCCTTCGACAACGCCGTTGGATCCGATACCCCACCCATGAACATCTGGATGGTATCATTCATCACATTCACCCAATGATGCGAGGGTGAGCGGGAGAGGACATTGGTCTTGATCTTCCCGACCGTCCACTCATACGCCTGGGCGACCTTGGCCAATGCCGGTGATCCCTGAGAATGCAAGAATGCCGAGGCCGTCTCCCAACGAGAATCGAACGCCCGCTTCAGAGTCTGTTCGGCATGGGTTGGTAACTGAGGTCCAAATTGTCGAGCCAACTCGGCGGTGAGGTGGGCTTTTGATTCAGCCGCCGCAACTTTCTCCGCCGATTCGATAGCTTCTTTCGCGGTTTCGACGGATTTGATGGCCCCACTCTGCTCAGCCCGAAGCATCTCCCGACCCATTGCAACGTCATGGACCCCCCTTGCTTGGCGTGCTGCGGTGCTGATTGCGCGACGCCCTTTCAATGCTGTCTCGATTGGTACCGCGCCCATCCCCAGTGCCGCCTGCATGGCCTTGTTGACTCCGGGAGTGACATCAGCAACACGCGCGATGCCCTTTCCAACCAACTTCGCAGCTTTCCCGACTGGCAGCAGATTCAAGGGGTCTGTCAGGACATCAAACCCGAGATTCCCTACATCCTTCTGCGTACTCGCAATTGTCTTCGCCGCATTACGGCCCAGCGACGCACCCCGTCCAGCAACTAGATCGCTAACAACCCCGGGGAGAGCCAGAGCGGTACCGACTCCAGTCCCAATCGTTTTTCCGACCAATGCCTTCCCTGCTTCAGCAATGCCAGCTCCTACATGCCCGCGGCGAGCAGCTTTGTTGAGACCTTTGTGCCATTCCTTGCTATCCTTCGCGCCTGCCCATTCCTCTGCCCATGAGCGGCTACCGGGTGTCAAGACTGTGCGTAATGCGCGAGCTGGGAGATCGAGAGTTTCGAAGACCTTCCCAAGTGTTGAGGGGTTCTCATCAATAGGGCGCGGCTGTCGAGCTTGCTGAGTCGCCTCCTGCAGCCCCTCCATATCGAAGCCGATTTGCTGCCCCGTCTGCCCGAGTTGCTGGGCTTGGCGGAGTAGCTTGCGTTGCTCTTGTCCGGCCTTGAATAATGCTTGGCGAGACTGAGCGGCATACCCAGGATCGAGCCCTTCTGCTCCTTCATATCCGTAACGGGTGTATTCGGGATTTAGCTCCTCCACACTCCCCGACAAACCATACTGCGCCCGCCCAGCAGAGCTGAGATATCGGAGAGCAGCCTCGGCTTCAGGGATGGGCATGGTGTGTTAGAAACGGGGCTTGTTCCATTCGTCGTAGAGACCGCGGACCCCCCGCCATTTCTCTTGGAGTGGACCGAGAATTGCCTCCAACCACTCCGGGTTTTGCACACGGAAATTTCCACCAAACATCCCTGGGTACTCTGGTTCTTCCTGCGGTTTCGGAGGAACAACCGGAGGTGCATAGGGCTGGAATGGTTGTCCAGTACGCTCAGCCAAGGCTCGACGGATATTGTCCCGGTGGAACATAGCCTCGGCCAAGGCAGGATCATCCCCCGGTTTGGCTCCTTGCTGCTCCTTCGTCCGGATGTCCATGTCCAGGCTGTTCAAGATCCGAGACAGATTATCGGCCTCCTCGGCTTTATGACGGCGTTCGGTCTCAGCGTCAGCTCGCGCTTGGATTCGCGCCGCAGAACCGGCTTTTTGTCGAGCAACCCCGATTCCCGCACCGTATTCGTGAATAGTCTTTTCATCCGCAATTGTCGGTGCCCAAGCTTTCCCCAGTGACTCCCGCATCTGCTCAACCGTCATCCCCTCGCCGCTGTCACCGATTGACGGGATGGGCTGAGAGGTATACTCCGATCCATATTTCCCCTCAGTGCGGATGGTATTTGGTGTGTGCCCGGGCTGTCGCCTAGACAACTCCCCCACCAGATCACGCTCGGTCACTGCTGGGTAATACTGCTCCTGGCGCCCATTCACTATGCGGGTCTTGGGGACTTGCTTCGTTGTCGCGAGTGCATTGTAAGCTTGCCCACCTCGAGGAGCGAATTCCTTCTCTTGATCAGCTTTCTGGGCCCTCAACTCCTCCAACTTGAGCTTAGACGCCTCGTTCTCCATGTCCATATTCTGCATACGACGGGAATGATACTCCTGCTCACGACGGCGATCGCCTAGACGAGTTAGTGCCTGCCCTAGGCCCTGTAAACCCCCGGTAATATTTTGAACCCCAGCGTACCACGACTGCTTATTCATAACCTATCCTGGAATAATCGCATCAGCAACATTAGCTGCCATATTTACACCGCCAGAAACATAGTCCCAAGCATTCGGCGAATTGAGGTTATTATTCATTCGCATCTGCGCAGTTAGCATTTGCTGTTCGACCCCTTTCTTCGCGTTCATGTTGAATAGCAACTCAGCCATTGCCTGTTGCTTTTGCCCCTCATCTTGCGCAGAGGCCCAAGCCAACTTCAAAGCCTCAATCCGATTATCATACGACCGCATCTGAGCTTGGAAGTTTGCTACCTCCCGTTGCATCCCAAGTTGGGAATTCGCATCTGCAGCTGCTAACCCACCACGATGCCCAATCTCAGCAGTCATCCCCGACATAGCCTCAGGAGACATCCCAGCTCGCGCGGCGCCTACCAACCCAGCCCGCATGGCATCTGCAGATTTGGATGCAAACATTTCATCCGTCGCCTTCTGCCGCGCATCCCAGGCAGCATTATCCATCTGGGGGACATTATTCCCAGCGTCAATAATTGCCTGGATCTCTGGGGAAACCCCGCCTCCGCCTTTCCCCCTCACCCGCTTGATAAAATCTTGTGAATCTTCTCCGGGTGGAATCACATGCTTGACTCCGTTTATTACCACTACACGCTGCCCATTTTCAGTGACAACCTTATCTTCGGGAAGATCTTCAAATTCACCAGTTCGTTTATTTTTTCCCGCGCCCAGATCTACTCGCTGAAATCCCCCTTGACCATTTGGTTCCCAAGTATTGCCCTGAGAGTCTATCCGATTTCCTTCAGCGTCTTCTCCCCAGTTCCAAGCATCGGCCATGTCAGCATCAACTGTAGTCCCAATGGGAGCGCCTTCATATTGTGCACCAAGCTCGGCCATGCGTTTATTATATGCATCGATATACGCCTGGTTTGGATTCATTGGATTCCCGGGATCAAGCCCAGCAGCCTCTAATTCAGCCTTTATTTGATCTTTCAGAATATCATCCTGCGAGTCACCGTGCCGTCCCCATGATGTAGCCGGATCGTCCCAAGGGGTCTGCGCCTGCCCTTCTTCGGAAGGTGTTGTCTGGCCCTGCTGTTCTTGCCCCCCTTGTGCTGGAGGAGGGTTAGCCGGCGGAGGTTGATTTGTTGTCAATGCCTGAGAACGTGTCGCGACCCCACCTGAAGGCTGCCCACCAGTCGAAGCCCCACCCCCTGATTGTGGAGGAGGAGTGACCGTCTCTGGGGCAGCGGCTTCTTGTGGGCCACCCGTTGCTTGAACTGTTGCTGTTGCGCCGGGGAGATAATGCCCGCGTTCTTGAACATACCCTGTAGGCCCAATCTGCGAAGCCTGGACACCGCCTGCGCCTTGACCTGGAGTGATATTCCCGTGTGTCACCTCTCGCCCTCGCCCACGGAGTTCAGGAGGAAGCGCGGCGTACAGTGGGTCTTTGTAATTCATCGACTGTTGCCAGGCCCCTTGCCCAGCGCCGGTGAACTGCGGCCCACTGCGTTGCTGGACCTTCCCCCATTGTCCAGATTGAGTCGACATATTTGGGGGTGGCTGCACTGTTGGCCGCACCCCGCTAAGATTCGGCTTCCGAGGCATCGCATTTTGCCCCATACTCGGAAAACGATTTGCAATCTGTTGCACCGGACTTGGAGCCTGAGGTGCTGGAGCTTGCTGAGGCATCTGAGGTCGCGGGGCTGCCGGTTGCTTAGAAGTCGCGGGTTGACCTTGCATCCCAGTCTGCGCACCCATCCCCGAACCAGGTGGCTTCAGATTGGCAATGGGCATCCGCGGTTTGATAGGGTTTACCATGTTAGTTCGTCAGACGTCCTTTGTAGCGGAAGGTGATATGGACACCACGCAAGGTATCAGTCCCAGCTGCGACAGCCGCTAGTTGGATTGTAATCTCATCGCCATCATTGATCGCTGCCATTGGGGCATCTGTTGGGCTGGCATTCCGTGCTCGGTAATAAGACGCATCGGTGTCGAGGGTGACGGCATTTCCACCTACGACCACGCCATTGATTAGGACCTGGATCTGAGTATTCGCCGAACGGTCTCCTACACGGATTTCAATCTCATACAGATAGCACTCCTGCGCGGTGTCAGCGACGAAGTACTTGGAGAGGATGGTATAAAACTGCCCATTCGTCTCCACGCCCCCTGTAAAGACCGTCGGACCAGGCCCCGTGCCACTGTTCTCTGGTCGAATCGCACCTGCTGCACTGATAGGGGGGACGAGCCAAAACCCATCCGACCAAATGGCGTAGCGATCTGCTAGCTGAGTTGCCCGGATCCCCGCGTTGTCCGAGAGATTGGTTGTGTCTAACGACGCCAGCGCGGCCTCGACATCGTCAAAATTCGCATTGACCTGAGAGGCAACGATTGCAGTATTAGCCGTGAAGACGTTCGTTACACTCAGTGGCACATGGGGATTTTACCCTATGGAGCCAAGAGATGCAAGAGCCCACGAGTGGAATATAGGGAAAACGCGGGGCCCGGCACCCCCTGAAGACCATAGGTCGAATCATAGTCGGGTGTCACTTGCAATCGTGTCGGCCAGGTAAGCGAAGTGCGTTCAGCTGCTTCAAGCCCGATATTGTGGGTATTCGCGGAGAGATACGCCCCAGTCAAATTCGTCCCCGGTGACTCGATGTCCCCCATGATCCCAAAGTAGTACCAGACATTCGGCAAGAGGGTGGTGATATAGGGCAACAGATGCCCCAGACGATAATCCAGTGGCAGAGTAGGCGAAGAGGGAATTGTCCAAAACTTCGCAGGGACTGTTACAACTCGGTTTAGGCTAATCGGATGTAACCCTTGCGCTGCTGTCAACGCTCCATAGCTAGCCGGATTGTTCTGCACTACCCCAGTCTTTGGAAGGAACAAGGAATCTTTTTGGAGATAAATCGCTCCCGTCATACTCCCGGTGGTATTGAATCGACCGCGGATTTCGATGTACTTTAGATCCAGCGGTTTCTCAAGTTGGAATGCCGTAAAACGTGGTGTGTAGACCGTCGGGAGAAAGGTGTAATCAGACATCGGCTCGGCATAATAATCAAGCGTCTCCCGTATCTCAGGAAGCTTGAGATCTCGTAAAGCCCGGTCTATTTCACGTTGGGATCGCATTAGGGACCTCGTCAAGCGGCGGGTCTAAGCACCGCTCAGTCACAGCATGAAGACCCCCACATTCATCGCAGAAAAATGGGACATCATAAACCATCAAAACCACATGCAAAAGCCAAGCGAGCTCATGAGGGTCAGAGCCTACTGTAGGGCGACCGGCTGCGCAGTTCTTCTGGGTCGACTCGAGAAGTTGAAGGATGCGTTCTTTGGTCATTCTTTCCTCATGTTGCGGCTAAGTCTCCGTGCACACATACCAAATAGGGTTCACCGACCCAATATCTGCGGTAAATGCTGTCCCGGCTCCCATAGTAGACGGCTGTGCTGTAGCGCTTGCCGATGCACCGGTTATGAAGTTCTGAACAGAGGCGGCACGGTATGTTGGGTTAGCTCCTGTCGTTGACGCGTAAAAAACTACCCACAAATCATCGCCTGCGCTAACGCCCGAAGTAGTTACAGCTACAGTATGTTCGGCAACGGTAAGGTTTGCTGAGTTATTCGTGTACCCACGGGTAGTTAGGTTTGGGTTGCCCGCAAGTACAGGTGTGCCCGTACAGACAGCCAATTCGCCTGTTATCGTGCCGCCCGCAGCACTAGTCACTTCATAGCGCACAGTGATTGTAGGATTAGCTCGGTAAGCGCGCCCAAGATAAGTAGCATAGGACACTCCATCGGTTGATAGCCGGCCCGACGCAACCGGGCCCAGAGACGCAGCCGGAATCCGTCACGGGATCGGAACATAGGGCAGCACTAGCGTACGGATGCCGGCGCCAGTCAAATGTACAGAGACACGGTCCGGCCCTGTGCCCGAGCGTTGCCACACGCCGTTCACCGCATCACCTGGAGCCGCCGGCGTCGTGTCGTTGAGGTTCGCGTCAGTAACCGCAACCGTGTTGACCTGAATGCTATCCCCAGAACCGCCTGCTGCAGTGATCGTTACATCGACTTCGTCATCTCCAGAATCATCCGCCAACCCGATAGTGATGTTCGACCCCTCGATTAGATTGATCCGCCCCCGAGTGAATGTCGACCCAGTTGAGTTACGTCGGACTGCGGTACGTGCTGCGGTGTCGACCCCGATCTCAGTCCAGGTGTTTGGTGCAGCTGAGCAACGCCAGCCCACCGAAGTCGAAGTCCCCGTATTCCGAAGACAAAGATCCCCTACCTGCCAAGTCCCACTCCCAGGCGGGGCATCGTTCCAAAGAATCCGCCGGCCCTGCCCTAAGAACTCACCAAAGGTCCAATACCGCCCGAAAACATTGGTAGCCGTACCAAATTCTAATCGATGGTTATAGGTACTCACCGCTGGCCTCTCGATGACTTCTGCTCACCCTCCACCGAGACTTGCCGCAGACGCCATCGAGCTGACCCACGGACACGGTATTGGACAATTGTCCCTCTAGTCCCACGCGGGAGATTGACAGAGAAGCTCTTCATCGGCTCATCGGCCCAGACAGCATCAGTGTTCCCCAGACCTGCCGGAGACCACACCGGTGTGCCACCAAACACATTCGCCCCTCGAGTCACTGGCATCGCAACAACAGCCCCTTGGGTGGATACATCCGAGTGATTGACATACGCTGCCACAGACATCGTCTCCCCAGAGCCCAACGCCGCGGCTGTGAAGTTGAATCGCGAGAAGGATAACTCAGAAGGCCCGGCCGGTTGTTCGGGAGCAGACAACACATCCCCAGTAATCGTCGAACCATCATCATCCGGGCAGTCCCGTAGCATCTGAACAACGCCATCTGCTGTACCAAGAAGCAGGGTCTCCCGCCCAGAGATCATCGCCGTCGCCGCCGACTCCACCCCAATCGAATGCCGCCAGAGATACCAAGCATTGGTGGAGTAGTCCCAGACCAACCCCAGATCATTGACCGTGCTCCCCCGAGACGCCACGAACCAGATGGCCAGGGTTTGCGATTGCAGCACTACCCCGACTGCCCGATCGAGCACAAGAGTATTAATCCCTCCAGGGACCAATCGATCCCATGAGTCGAGAACTGCGGTAGGTTCCGACCCGTTGGTGATGAAGATCCCTGATGGCGAAGGCCCAGCTAGGACTAGAGAGTTGTTATATGGTACCTGAACGACCGCATGATGGGCGGTGAATCCCACACCCTGGGAAATCGGGTTGAATGCTAATGATCCGTTGTCCTGGATAAACCCTTCATGGATGGAGTTCTTTGTGAATGCGAAGATGCGATCATAGAGCGCCGCGAGCCCAGTCAACACCTCTTGATCACGGATTTGGGTCTCAGCCACCAAAGGCCAGATGTTATTCGCCCCACCAGAGTAGCTGTTCCAGATTGTGTATGGTGATGTGCTTGACCCACCGACCACCAGGACATTCCGGAATGTAGCAAGGTATTTCCCATTCGGAGGTCTAGAGCGAAACTTCGACCGCGCGAGCAGAGACGGATCCGAACCAGTCTGGACCTCCCGCTCATCGGCAATCTTCCCTGCCAGGTACTGTGCTAGGTCCGACGAGATATCAGCCTTTAACTCACGGAGAATCTCCCCATCATATTCAAGGATCCCAGACTCTCCGTTGGTCATTAGCAATGCCCGGGTTACGGTGTCATAAACATACGACCACCGCCTACCTGAACTCACTGCCCAACGCAAGTCATCGACCATCTGGTGATGACAGATACCAGCTGAGGCAATATACCCCCCGTGCTGGTAATCATCTGGATCGGCGCTGTTGATCGGCACTGCCGCAGCCCCAACAGTAGGCAACGTCGCAGAGGGCACCGGTGGGATCCCAATGACCCTATTCAACCACTGATTCATCCCCGTCCCAGTGCGATCGGCGTAAATACGAAACCGCTTGGGAGGACGAATCAAACGCCAACGGACTGAGGTGTTAGGCGCCGCTGACCAAGCTCGGGTGACAAAGGTGGAATCCACTGCCCCACCGGTGAAGGAGGAAACAATACGGTAATCCCCTAGAGTCAAATTCCCAGCCGTGGTGACTACGAGGATATACCCCTCATAGTCCATATTGGCCCGGCCGGTAATCGTCTGGGTAACGAAGGAGGTCGTCGTTGACCCTGCCTGAGCGACGATATTCTGCACCACCACCCCATCAACAGGGTTATCCTCTAGATAGGAGTGCTCGGGATACGGATCGTTTACCGCCCTATTTATCTGCGGATGATCCGTAAGCACATTCGCGGCGCCCTCTGATCCAGTGCTTCCTACAGCGGTAAACACCCCAGCAGGGTCCGTATCAACACGGCGTCCCCATTGTGGGTATGTCACCGACCCGAACACCCCAGCGCTTTTATACTTCGTCAACGCCATGGGATAGGGAGCTTCTCGATTGTACCTCCAGTCAGCCAGATTCGCGCCACCCTCCAAGCCCCTCCGCTTGAACCGATCTCCCCCAATAACCAGACAATGCCGGCCACCCAAATTCACAGGCGCCAGCAAATTCACAGGGCCCCTGAGGAGACCTCTCACCCCAGGAGCCCCGACTGCACCGGTATGAGAACACGCCGTAGCAGTTCCAGCCGCATTAACCGTCGTCAATCTCACCCAATACGCCGTCACACCTCCCAGTGTCGAGGTCGTCCAACCAGAGAACTGCGAACGATGCCATGACACTTGGCCTGCTTTGTAGAATGGCGCGAATGAAGCCGAGGTGCCTGTTGCTCGCCCACGTGTCGAGTCAAAGACCCAAGGCATCGCAGTCCAAGCAGAGCCATTCCAATAGTGACCTTGAAGACGCAGAGATGCTGCGGGAGTTGTGTTGCCCAGGGTTGTTGTTGGGGTCAGCGGAACATCGATACCGTCAAAGACCTCGTTGAGGCCGATGAAGAAGTAGGGCCCGTTGTTCGGGACAAGCAGCCTGTTGGTAACCGCGGAGGCCGTAGCTCCTGAAGCATCAGCCGCCGAGACAAGCAATGTCGTCCGTGGCCCAGGGAATGGGAAACCCGGTGATGCTGTGATCCCGAAGAACCCATCTCGACGTCGCAACTCCCCTTCACCCGCAATGACATCATACCCCTCCCAGAGCTTAAGGGACTTCCCGGCTGTGTCAAACCGATCAACCCCTCCTGTTCCGGGAGAAAGCATGTATGGGCGTTTTGCCCGCATCTAGCCTATCTCCGCTCAGTTTCGCCAATGCGACCTTTTGCGCGCTGAGTGGCCAATTCGGCTTGGGCTAAGGCGAGCTTCTCCGCTTCGAGAGCTGCCCGGGTCTTGGCCAACTCTGCCAGCTCTTCTTTACGAATCTGATTCATCTTCTCATGCTCAAGCTGAGCAACCTTCAACGCCTCACTACCAAACTTGAGTTGGTCAGTTCCACGCGCACGATTCCGCCCCGTCTTTGCATCCGCCGCCACATATTCAGGTATCGAAATCATGGGGCCTCGAACAGATCGTTCAACTGGGGTCGGCGACGACTTGATCTCATATGGAGACTCACCCACCCCTTTTGGAGTCTCGGTCACATACCAATACTCTTGGGAGTCACTGGGCGGAAAGATCCACGTCCCACCATTGGACATAAACCAGATCGGAGCGTTAGTAGGATTTACAACAGGGATCATTTAATACGGTCTCCTAACCATGCGCACACGACGTTGTTGCCGTTGTGCTTTGACGAAGTCGTTGAAAATTCGCATCTGCTCTGCGTATCGAGTTGCAATACCCACCGTTTGTTCGTCATCGGGACTGAGCAGTTGAAGCGCAGCGCCTAGACCAATCAACTGGGCCCAGCGTGCGGAGAATGGGGCATTGTCACCAAGTGGAACATCTGTATCATTCGAAACAAATGGAGTGTCGAGATAGTACAACCGAAACACCCTCCCGACTGCTGAAGGCCGAATCAAAATCCGACTCGCAGGGGCCGATGCCGTATTCCCCATGATACTATAGAAACGCCGCGAGATCTCCACAGGGACTGTATCCTGCGCGGGGACTTGTTGGAGTTCCTGAGGGTAGAGGAAAAAGATCTCTGTAGGGACCAGGGGATCAGTAACATCCGTGACAAAGACAACATCCTCACCAGGGATGTCTGAGTCCAACGCCATCCCAGAGTAATCCGCCGCTTCAGTATAGGTGATATCCTGAAACTGAATGGCTGACTGTGGGGCTTTGATACCTACGATATTCGCCATCGTCCGCAGCATATCATTAATGGCTGGGAAGATATCAAGGAGATCAGAGAATCGTCTAGCAGCCTCGGGGATGGTATTATTCGACAGATCCGTAGACGGGTCCCCAACCTCACGACGAATTCGGGTGACAACCTGGGTAAACGTCTCAATTGTCGACCGGACCAGAGCCATCTACAGCTTCTTCCCCTGAACCTGCGCCAACATCTGACGCCGCTTTAGTATATCAACCTGTTGGGTATTTGTCGAGCCGGCCTCGCGATTTACAGCCTCATCCAGCTTAGCTGCCGCTGCCTCTGCCGCGATCTCCGCCTGCTCCTGTTTCCAGCGCTCCAACCTGAGAGCCCGGGCCTGTTTCTCCTTCAACGCCGTGTCTAGCTCATCCGGGTTGACATCTGGCCAGAGTTCGCGGATTTTCCTCGTCTCATCCTGGCGCTCTTCCCAGGCCTTGAGCAGGCGATCAGTCTCAGGGTCGAGTGATTTTCGACGATGATAGATGGTGTATTTCTCGCCAGATGGGGTCTCCCGCTCTTCGGCCTCATAGCGTTCAGCCCGGACCTTTTTCTCCAGCTCATCCAACGACGTCATCGGCATCATCGCCAGACCACTTTGATGCGCCCCTAGAGCCCGGTTTAGGTCACGATGACCGAGGAGGGCGTAATACTCCACCTGATCGCGCTCGTAATCATCAAACTGCCGATTCATCTCCTGCTGAGCCTTATGCCGGTCCTCCATCAACGCCCGAGAGTGCTCATACAGCGAATCATACTTCTCGCGATCAGCAACCCGGGCGTAATCGGCGAAATCCTGTTTATTCGGCGCGTGATATTCCCCAAGCTTACCGCGGAGGTCATCGAAGCGACCATCTGTGTAATCGAGATCAACAGGCAACACGCCATCTTTAGCCTCCTTGGCAGCGATATACGTCGGCCGCCAACACATTGTTCCATCGCGATAGTCGGGGCACCATTGGAACAAACACCACCGCTGCATCCATGGGTGGAGACGCAGTTTCAACCAACCAATCCGCCCTCGATCAGGTACTTCCCCACCATCCAGCTTATCCCAGGAGATTTTCTCCCCAAAAACATCAATCGCATGGGCCATCATCTCTGGCGGAGGTTTGGTGCAATGCGTCAGAGCATCGGGATCGAAGAACCCATGGATCTCTGAGAACCGGACCTTATGGTCCTCAGGCAACATCCGGGTATACCGGGTTCGCCGCATCTCATTGTCGAAATAGGCTTTCGGAAGAGGATCTCGGAGAGATTTCGGGAGTTTGGCAGATCGACGCGGTGAACGAATATCAACCACGTGGGGAGTATAGCAGATTCTTCACCAGGTGGAAGCGCGATACCGCAGCGTCACCGAATCTCCCGCGATCAGTGCACCTGCCGCGCCCAAGCCTGTGAAAGCACAAGTGCTCAGATCCACATAACTCGTATAGAGATTCCCGGTCAGGTTCGTTGTACAAACAGACAACGCATTGCAGTGCGGATACGCCGGGATAGCATCTGTTCCTCGAATTGCACAAATCGCATCTGCTTGGGAAGCTGCCCGAATCGGATAAGTCAACCCAGCTCGGACCGAGGTAACAAGTGTCAGAGTATCACTTGCATCCAACCCCGCTGAGCAACCCGAAGCCGCCACACTAACGACCTGTGAGAATACCTTCTCTCCATAGGCAGCTGTTTCACTCAAGTTCGTCTGGGTATCCGTGATCAAACGGCCATCAATACCGTATCCCTGGATAACCAAAGACGAACACGTTGCCGTATCATCTCCCGATTCGAGAATCACGTATCGAATAACCGCCGGATAGGGCATCATCCCCAAAGTCGTGCTGCTAAATGAAGTCGCAGAGGACAATGCCAGACTGAGCACAGCCCCTCTACGCCCGGCTGTTTCCGCTACTGTCGCAGTGTTGATAATGTATGCCGGGAAACGGTCTACTTGATACCGCAGATTCCCACCCAGATGCTTAGGCTCCAAACCCGCGCTCTGGGCTTGTGCGATACCTGCGTACCCCAGGGCCCCCAAGACCCCGAGTGTCGCGATAACCCTACTCAAGATCTTCATCATCAACCTCTTAGGCTCGCAGTGCCGTGGTGTCAAAAGCGATGTCGTCGATCAAACCCACACGCCACGGAGTCGGGCAGAAGACATTCCCACCCTTCATCAGAATGAACTCGATGATGGCCTTGTTATTCACCCAACGAGACGAAGCCTCATCAGGGGATTGCAAGGGGTACCACTCCCAGTATTCGTATGCGTCAGGGTGGATACCCCAGAGCAGACCAGGGAGAATATTCCAGTCATCGACGTAGGGCAGAGTCAGATCATTCAGTACAACCGCCGGGTCTTTGACACCCGCACGACCGATGATCGGAGAGAACTGCCGCAGGTTGCGAAATTCGCGAGTGACCTCTTGGAAGGTGAAGCATTCAAGCAACAGCTTCGAAGGGGAGTTCCCGCTGACCACCTTCATCCGAGTGACGAAGTACTCGACCAAACGATCCGTGAAATCTCGCTGAGTGCCGCTGTTGTGGTCTACAATTCCGCGGAGTGCTGGAGAAGTTTCAACAGTTCGATCCAGACCAAACAATGCGGTGTATAGGGTAGTGTCGGTATTGATATTACCGAGCCCGTTCATCGAATGATATTCTGAGATTGCTCGAGTTGCAGAAACCGGAGCCCCCGTCGAAATCAAGTTCGCATTCGCATCAATCCGAGAACCATGTGCAATAATGAGATCACCAACCGCTGCATCTTCGCCGCCACTATACGCCAAGCCGGGATCCGTTGCCCCTGCCGAAACATCCGGATCTGCCGAAGGAGTAAACGTCGGAGAAGCTGGGTTAGAATCGTCCACCGAGGAAACCGTCATCGCAGTGTTCGGAGTCGCATTCAGCAATGCATGCGTACCCGATGAAGCCGACGAAATCAACCCACCTGCGCTCGCATCCAGGAGTTGGATCGCCATATTAGTCCGCATATAGTGCGTACCAGAGGCAAAGAACAGAGATGCCGTATACCGCCGTGCATTTCGAGGCGACATCGTCGTGGTCCACGGAGACCCACCAATCTGCGATGCCACTCGACCAATAACATCATACGGCCCTGCTTGCAGGTTCCGTTGATATCGCAATGCCAGCTCTTCCCGCAACAACCGCATCTCCTCAGCTTTAGGCTTGGCAAATGCAGCAACCGACTTCCTAGCAATCTGCTGAGACTCGAAAGTCAACCGATGGCGAGTCGCGATTTCCTTCGGTAGAATCTCAGGCTGCTGAGAACTCGAAGCCGAGGCATTCGGGAAGTCATAACCTTCCGTGGTAAACCCGATACCTTGGGGACGTGCCGTGAAAGCCGCCGTGAGAGTCTTCTTACCCCCAAGATCGCCCTTCTTCCGCCCCATGACGAGCTTTTGAGTCGGACCAGCGTCGCTATGGAGCCAGTCGTCGCTCCGAGGCATATAATCCTCTCGAAGCATGTTGAGAAAGCTCGAGATAGATGTACTATTCGAGACAGAAGATCGAGTAATGGTGGTATCAGCCATGGAATTGTCCTTTGTTTATTAGCTAAACAAGCTCTCCTCTAGTGAACGGATATCCTCAGATGTCGTGGTGCCCTTTTTCCAAGCTTTATTAGCCCGATTGGCACCTTTGGTTGGTTGTGCTGCGGCGATAACGCCTGTCATATCCCGGATCGGCGTCACGGATGCCATCTGCTTGGGAGGGAGGAATTTCCCAAACTTAGTCATCACAAGCTTGACTGCCGTAGCCGGTTCCTGACCTTGAGCAACAAGATGGCTAACCGCATCGCGGAGATCGCCGCCCAGCTCAGGGTCCACAGTTCGATCCTTCGTAGCCGCTGCCCAAAGTTTATCAATGGCACTGACCTGTTCGCGCTGTCGAGCCGCCGTCTTCATCCCTTCGAATTCGGCAATGAGACCTTCCAGCCTTGCCGCGTGGGATTTGTTCTGCTCCTCAACCAAAGCGTTGTAGACCATGGCCGTGAAGACCGCTCGATCACGTGCATCGGTTGGATCTAGAGCAATCTGCGGACTCTCCATCGCTTGGGAGAGCAACTGCGGGTCATTCAAGAGCTGACGATATTGCTGCTCAAGAGACGGTTGCGCAGGCTTCTCAGGCTCTTTCCTAGCCGCAGCCATCTGCTCCAAGAGCTCAGTTTGCCGCTTTGCCATCTCAGCTTGGGTAGCCAAGAGCTGGGCAATATCAACCTGGGGCTGAGCGGGTGTCTCTTCTGGGGTGTCCTCCGATGCAGTTTCAGCTGCCTCCTCAGACTCCACGGACTCCGAAACCGCCTGGATACCATCACGCTCGAGTCGTTGCTCGAATTCGTCGATTGTCTCCTTGACAGCAGGTTGTTCCGGCTGCTCAGGCGTAGTGACCTCAAGCTCGTCAGACATCAGATCTCCGGTAGTATAGCAAGGGTAGTCCCGCTATGCAAGTGGGGATGAGTGGAATTATCATTGGGCGATCCCCTCTCCGCCGTCCATCACACTAGGTTCCTGAGTAACAGTCTCCGGGAGAGGCGCGCTGTGACCACCATCGAGTGGCGACTCTGAACCTGGGGGGCTAGGCATGGAGGCCCCAGCAGCACCTTTCCCTGGAGGTTGGAGTTGTTGGGCTTCTTGGGCATAGACACCCATCTTCTGAGCCCGTTGCATTTCGTGTTGAGAGAGATGCTCCATAAACATCTGCTGGATCTCAGGCGGCCAATTGAGCCAGTTGGTGACGGCCGTGAGCTCATGTTGCTCGAGGTGGATATCGTCGTTGTCCTGAGGGAGGATCAAAGGTGGGACAGAGGGTTGCTCTCCTCGTGCCCAGAGATCGAAGGCGACATCCTCAGACTCTGCACGACGGCGATGAGCTTGGAGTACGTCCAAAGTCGACCCTTCCTCGCTGTTGACCTCCATCAGACGCCGAGCAGTGATGGCGCCTGGTTTTTGATCATCAAAGAGGCCTTGAGCGAAGTACTCAGATACTTCTGCACGCTTGACCGCTGGGGAGAGATTACGCGGGGAGAAGGCATCGATAACCAGCTCGACATCGAAGTCATAGTCCTGGCGCCGAAATGCCTGGCCGATAATACGGTTCTGCGCCCCAATGATCTTGAGCAGACGGCCCTCGTCATACCACTGGCGCACCAGATCCAATGTCAGAGTGAGGCCTTCAATAATCGAGAGCTCCAGGACGATATCATCTGGGACGTGGATACGCTGACTAAGCTCGGCCATGTAGGCAATCGCTCGTGCTGAGGTCCCTGGGGCTGGGGCTGCTCCACCTGCGACATCAGAGTGTGTGGAGATGTCTCCAAATACCTTCTGACGAGACGCCTGATAGCCCTCCAAGATCCCCATGATGTTCGGGGGCTGCATCCAGGTAGGCTCTTTCAACCCAGCCCAGTTGATGATTGTCCCGATAACGTTATCGAACCTCTCATCCGGGATATTGGCGTCTTGGTGGACCAACATCGGGGGGTTGAGGGCGATATTGACTGCCTCGCGGGCCTTCGAGGATGCAAGATTGATCGACCGCTGGAGGGACTTCAGATGATGCACCATCCCATCAGCATACAACGTCCCCGGCGCCTTATTCGGCCCTTGAATCAACACCCAGGGAAAGCGATACGGCAAAGGCCCGGCGTAGAGAGTAAGCGAACCAGAAAAAATGACAAATCGGCCTTGGGGGAATCGCACTGAGGGCTTCTCCCAATACTCCACAACCTCGATTGTCTCATCCCCAGTCGCGTATCCATGGGTATTGGTCCCCAGCTCGATATTGATCGCCATCTCTGCGCGACCACGAGAACCACGAGGGGAAAAACGCCCTTCCGTCGGCTCCCCGAGCACATCCATCGGCCACCACTGCTCAGCCTGATTCGCCGGCATGAATTTACGGTGGGTGATACGCCGCATTTCTGACGGACGAGAGGCTGTGTTCTCCGGGAAAGCGTCCAAAATCGACACATACTGCCAATCAACGTCCCCTTGGAATGCTGGAGAGCGTGATGGATCAGGTCGCCCTTTGAATGGGTCCCAACAGACCTTCATCCAAGCCGCGCCCATGATTGCTGCGGCAGTGCGGGCTTCTAGAAGTTCGATAAAAGAAATGGCCCCAGTGCGCAGCAAAGAACGTAGCAAGAGCTCGCTATTCCTCGCCCGAGCTTTCCCTACTGCATCCTCTCGAGCGGATATGACACTAAAGTTCAAAGGGGAGGTAAAGGCCCTAGCAACGTTTGTCCGGACGGCCCCGACGATGAAATTATCCGTCTCAGCCTCTACACGTGGGTCAATATCCGCATACTCATCGAATAATCCATCCCTAAGCGGCACACCCCATTGATATCCACGAAAGAAAGCCAAATTCTCGGTCAACCGCAGCTCGCGTCGCTCGGCCATCCGTTTGTCTTCGAGATAGAGATCCTCAACCTCCTCTCGGAGACCTTTGATATCCTGCTCCTTGAGCTTTGGCTTCTTCGCCTCCATCATATCAAGCACTCATGTCTACCAAAGACCGCTGGGCTTTGCGCTGCATGATCTCTTGCTGCATCAGGTGTTGCAGATCGAGCTTCTTGCGTTCGAGATCGAGGCGCTCTGCAGTGATCTCTTTAGGTTCCCCAACCCGAGCGGCGTCCTCAAGATGCTCAAGCATCAATTGATACGTCTGGTGCTGCCCCCTCAAAACCACCCAGACTGTAAACGGAAGCGCGACAACAGCAGCAAAGGCTACTAGGAGAGACCCCACGATAGGGAATGTACCAGATTATGGCATCAAAGACCAGTCAAATTTCATACCAGGTCTTTCGGGGGGTTTTGATTCGCTTTTCCGCCCGCTTGTGCATCTTGGCAACGGCATCGAGCAACTCCCGGACATGCTCTGGTTTCTCAGGCCCGGTGGGCTTTGCCTCGATCTGCTTCAAACGATTCACCTTGGCCCGGATGAGCTCTGGGGCACCCCGTAGAGGGTTATCCGCCCAATTCGCCAAGCCTACACCTATGACCCTATCATCCCTGGACGACCCATCAGCAGGCGCAGACCACTTCCCACGGGCGTCACGTTGGAAAACCCGCATCTCGGTTAGCACCTTCGGATCGCGAATCTCGATATACCCCCGCTTGAAGGAGAAGATCAGGTCATCGATCAACCAGTTCTTTGACTGCCCAGTGGTGTTGAAGCCGAGGAAGAAGGCATTGACATCGGCTGCGGAAACTTTGTTGACCCTGTCGTCCTTATAGAGCAAGGATAAGGGATACCCGCAGTCCTCAAACAACGTCGCGGCGGTCAACTGCCCAGGACCAGAGGTCTCGATATCTACATAGGCTAGATTGTACCACCGCCCGAGGATATTGATGATATACCCCAATTCCCGAGCATCGACTGTATTCGACCAAAAAGCCCCAACCTGACGCCGAGAGATTCCATCAAGCCGGAGAAAGACGGGCACATATGATGCATCTCCTCTCGGCCCTAGACCGTTCGACACATCTGCCCCGATGACATAACACTGCTCGGGCTGCGGGGCCTCCCAAATGAGGCAATTGGCCTGGGAGACTGAGACGGCAGTGGGCATGGTGTCAGCTGATAACCGAAAACCGTACTTCGGAGCATTTGCCTTGGCCCGGTGCTCCATGGCATCCAGAACCTCGGCCTCAAATGGCATCCGTCCGGTCGACTGGAACATCTCCTCTTCGTCAGCAGGGTATTCCTGGGCAAAGAACTGCTCTGGGGGAAGCTCTTTATCCTGGCATTCACCTGAGCGAATCTTAGATCTCCGCCAGGCTACCCGCTCGATAGTGAATTTCTCCGGGAATCGGGCCATCAAAGCTTGTTCATAGATATCCAGCGTCTTGCGGATCTCCTCAGCACGCCAGTTTGGGACTTCTTCGACATATCGCGGATCATCAAGCCAGGAGAAAAACCACTTGTACAGCCCATTCCACTGCTCGAAGAACTCGGCATTCTGCTGGTCATAGGCCTGGCATACCTCAAGCGGTGACCGAGCTTGTAGCCAGTCGTTATAGAACGGCCCCTGACGCCCATTGGCAGTGCTCTCTTTGAAAACCCAACAATGGGGTGGAATGGCCGAGAGCATGGATGTCACTGCAGACATGTCCTTGTAATGGGCATACTCGGAGAGGTGGCAGATATCGAGTTGGAATGATCGGATGTCCTCTCCACCTGCTGTATAGGTTGCACATTTCGACCCGTTAGCAAACTCTAGGCGCGTTTTGCTATTAGCCAACTCTCCCGGACGCGCAAACTCGAGCTCCTTGGGCCAGAATTGGTAATACCGCTTGAGATAGGAGAAGATATTTGAGACCGACTTCTCATCCAGAGCGACGATCGAGATCTCGGTGTTAGCGGTAAAGAAGGATGTATGGAAATCATACCCCAACAACCACACCGTGCATCCAACTCGCCGGGCTTTCCCACAGATGATCTTCACCGGGTCACAGGTAATTGACTCTCGTAGAGCTGTGTTTACCTCATCCTCCCCTGGGAAAGCGGCCTTTACTCGATCAACCAAGACCCGGATAGGCTCCTCCCGTTCCACCAAACGCCGCACCCCGCTCTCATAAGTCGGGATACGCCCCGTGAACCCCAGCGCATCATACGCAGCCCCTTTGGATAGATGCGGTAGTGACCGGATGGAATGAAACAAATTCAACGCCATCACAGTCCGGATATGTTTATCGAGGGATATCTGTGAGGGCCAGGGAGCCTTCCCCAGATCCATCAACCCCCCGCGCTTGGAGAAATTGATCGTCTTCAGATGCTGAAAAGCCTGCCCAGGGTTGGTGACAAACCCGGCATAAGCCTCTGCCTCTGGAGTGCCTGGTTTGGGGGTCTCAAAATGCTCGGACGTTTTTCGGAAAGCCATCTAGAACCTAAATCGCTTTTGCAACTGCTCCAGGTACTCCGGAGAAACCCCATTCAACCCCATCTCCTCCTGTATGTCTAGCTGAGATTGACGATTCTGACGGTCCATCCGATATCGGGCTTCGGGCGACATCTCCTCAACCGGACGCTCAACAGTCATCTGCGGTTTATCCCTACTCGGCTCAGTGGCGGTTGCCGGGGGACGAGCACGAATATCCGCCAGAGCCTGTTCGCCAAGAACTTTGCCCATTGACGGAGAGACTCCAGTCTTTGCAGCTACAGGCCCAGTAGACCGACGCATACCCGGCTTATCTGGCAATCCTTTAGTCTGCCAATATGCCGCCTCATACTTATCAAGCATAGCAGCTGTCTCTGGGTTCTTCCGTGCATTCCGTTCCCAGTCTTCTCCCCCATTCCAAGCGCGAGCCATCCAAGCTTCGGCTGCACGACCAGATAACCCTTTCGCTTTAGCTTTCTTTGCTAAATCCGTCATCCATGCCTGAGCCAGCTTTTCTTGCATTTCAGGAGAGGCACGAAAAACCTCAGGAGACACTGGCCCGCCCAAGTACTGTAATGCTGGATAGGTTTTCATCTGGCGACCACTTCGATGAATCCCAGTCAGATTCTCCTGGAGAACCTGATATTTTCCATGCGAACCTTTTTGTGGTCCTATACCTGGATCGTTCGGGTTAATCTGGCTGTAATCCTCCTTTGATTCATTCTTCGCAATAGTCTTCAGGACCTCGATTGGATCGATTTCCTCCGGCACCTCCCCCATAGGTCCGGGAGTTGGAAATTGCGGCTTCGGCGCCAACGCCTGTTCACGAGTTCCTAATTCAGGGATCTCCTGCTGCTGCTCTTCCGGAAACGGCTCGACATTCGGTGTAGAAGGTGTCTTGATACCCGAATACGGATTCTGCGTAGCCAACGCCTCCCACTGTGCCTTACGCGCAGCATACTGAGTCCCTGTCTCACCCAACTGACGTGGTAAGAGATTCCCCACATTCGACATCGCCGAGCCGACCCCGCCCAAGACCATATCCCCGACGTCATTCACCATCTGATACACATCATCCAAAATCGGCACCCCTTCGACCGCTTTGCCTAAAGCCATATTCGCCAAGATACCCCCGCCCAACCCTAGACCACCTTTGATTCCCCCTAATCCAGTCCCAATCGGCTGAGATGCTCCCCCAGGCGACATAACACGGCCGGGTGTAGGAGTGGGAACTGGAGCTGGAATAGGCGTCTCTGGCAACGGCATCCCTGGCTTCAACCCAAACCCCTGAATCGGCGACGGCGCTGTCATCCCTGGAATAGGGGGTACTGGACGTGCAGGTGCTGATGGGGGAGAGCGGACCCCACCCGTCATGGGCGGCGAAGGCTTTGGCGCCCTGCCCATCAAATTCACCCGAAAACCCTCTGCCCCAGGTCCCATTGACGGCTTAGGATACTCCGCCGGTGCCAATGACATCTGTGACCCAAGCTGACCAGGCGCAACACCGGGCATCTTAGGCGGCGGGGAAGAAGCTGAAGACGGTGGGAATGCTGGTCCCTGTTCCGGTACCCCAGAGCCCCAATTCTGTTCTCCTAGCGGTGTAGCAACATCAGGAGGCAACTCAGGGAAATTCGGCGACGTCACCCCACGCGCGACCCTCCCACCCATTGGGATCGGAGTTTGCTCAGGCGCTCCCATTGGGGTCATTGGATCGGTGATAGGGCCACTCTGCCCCGTTGGTACCATTCCCGAAGGGCGCCCTTTGGGGATTGTCAAATCGAATATTGCAGCAGAGGGCTGAGTGACTGGACGAGCGAGTGGCCGGGAAAGTGGTTCCTGGGGGCCTTTACCCAACAACCCCTCAAGTGCACGCTTATTCTGTAGCGCATGCATCTTCTGAGATCGACTCGGCGAACGCTCAATAGACGCTGTATATCGTGGATCTGCTAGATTTGCTGATGAACGCCGGGGGAATTCGTTTTCAAAAGCTTTCCAAGCGTTATCCTCTACCGCCAAAGACGCCTGTGGTTGTGGGGAAGTTTTAGCGGTCTCATACGCCTTTGTCGCCTCTTCGAGAGAAATTTGCTCCCCCTTTTCAATCCTCTGAGCAAGATCCGGGAGTATTTCACGAATACCTTTCCTAGTTGCATCAGTGATAGCAGCCTTACGATCTGGAGTGACAGAAACTGGTGAAGAACGGGTTGGAATCATATCCTCCTGCATCCAGGACGGAGGACGAGTAAACTGCTGCTGGAGACGCCCCTGTTCTTCCAGCGCCGCTGTCATATCCTGATAAACATCAGTTAGAATCGCTCGATGCTCCGGGGTAAGCTCGCCCGATAAAGCCTGTGCAAGCTTCTGATGCATCTCCATGAACTCTGGTGAATGCGGGCGCTCTCGAAGTCCTTGCCGAAGTGCATCTTGAAAACCTTGTTTTTCACCTACAGAAGCTCTCTGTGGAATTCCAAGAGATTCTGTATACCGAGCAATCGCGGCAGGGTCTTCCACACTCGTACGCGAACTAACACGATATGTTGAAGGGTGAACCGACTTCGAAGACATCGAAACCGCTAGCTCAGGTTTAGCCTGTAACTCCAACTGCTTCACCGCCTCTGCCACTTCGATGGGCGTCGTCGAAGCTTTGATGGCCTTGGGCGGGGCCGACGCTTTGGGGACTCGAGGTCGTCTGGCAGCTGGAGCTTTTGCACCTGCTGGACTTCCTCCTCCTTCACCCGGCGTTCGAGATGCTGTTGCAGTTCCAGACGGTTCACGAGATTTATTCACTCCTGTCAGACGGACCGCTTCCTCAGGGGAAAGCCGGTCAATACGGTCAACGAATTGTGCCATCTTCTGTGTATCAGTCCCACGCCATGGCCCTTGCTCCATACGGAGATATTGATTCACAGCCTTTCGGGCACGTTCGGGGTCGATACCTGCTTTCTCGAGTAAGACCCTCAAACGGGCCATTGCATGACGGCGATCACGGGATCCAGGACGAGGTGGCACTGGGGTAGTTTATCATTCTTTCTCTGACTTAGCCACTTTTCCTGGGATGGCCTTGATAGGCGGGGGTTCTTTCGCAGCAGAACGTTGTTTCATTTTCTTATGCAGGTTCTGCCCAAGCCCCGCGGCCGCCGCCATCTCTGCAAGGAGAATCGCCATCAATTCCCGTCGCCCTACCCCAGGAGGAAGTTGGATCCCTTTCTTTCCACCCGCCATTGGCATAGGCTGATTCACCATCGTGGGCGTCTGCATCATGGTGTCACTAAGCCCGGAGACCATCTTCGTCGCTGTCGGGGCCTCAGCCGCTGCCATCTCAGCCTCACTAAGCATCGGTTTTGGCCAAGTGCCCTCGGCGATGACCCCATATGGCCCTTGAATCGGACGAATAACGGTGTCTCTAGGCCCTCCGCGCATATCCTCCATAGCCCGGATAGCCTCATCAACCCCACCATGCTGCCGAATGGCCGGGCCTGCTTTCATGGGGATATCCGGTTTCATCATCATCTCTGCCCGCACCGGAGACATCCAAGGCTTTGCCGATTCAGCTGGCACCGCGGCGGTCATATTCGGTGCATCTACAGGCGGCCTCGCAGGCATAGTCGGGCGTGGAGGAGCAACGGCCTTTGGGACATTCGGAATCGCCAACTCCGTCTCTGCCGGTAGCCCCCTAGGAACCGCTGGTTTGGGAGATAAGGCCCGACCAACTTGGCCCCCACGACCGAGTAATGGGAGGCCCTCTAACCCAGCTTGCAGCGCCATCTCCGCCATCATCTTCCCGCGTTCGCCTTGGACGGTATGTTGGTAATCCTGGGACATAGGACGATCATCGGGGCGATCTTCAGAGATCTGTCGGCCTTTACTAGATAGGTAGGACTGAGACTTACCCTGCTTAGCCAACCCAGCGAGCATCTTGGAATCGAGTTTCGGCAGCGCCATGGAGGTATGGATTATACCCTGATTGGGGGAAAACAGCAAGGAATGGAGGGTTTATCATCTGTGTGGGGATGTCGTTATTGAAGCCTGAACTTTCTGGTCAGTCATCACCGGAGTTTTTCCCCTGTTGATATCATTGAGGAAAAAAACTTCGGTGATGCTCCACCTGGCACTAGTAGAAACCCTTGAGCGAAGCTTAGAATACCTTTCTCACTTCCACTCACACTACAAATATCAATCACTTATAAGTAAAGAAGTTGGTTTTCGTTACATCAGGATAAAAAAAGGGGGTTTCGTTTCATAACTTTTCTTCCTCGTTGTCACGGAACCGGAGAAATTGTTCGGTTTGCCCCTTGCTGCCATCCTAGGATCCATGTTAGACCATCAACATGACTCAGACCAAACGCCCGCTAACCACTTTGTCGATCATACGAATGGCCCGAGGGCTAACCCAAGCGACATTGGCGAGGATCCTCAGTCTCCCCACCTCCACAATCACCAGTTTCGAATACGGGGAAATGACCCCCACAACCACCGAGCTTACCCTCATCGCCGCGGCTTTACAATGTGCCCCCTCCGATCTCCTAAACCCCATTCGTATCATCCTCTGGGCGAGTGATCCAATTGAAATCCACCCTCCGGTATTCCAGAAATCCCCACGAAAGATCGCCCGCCGCTTGAACCAGCACGACATCAATACCTCTACCCCGCCGAAAAAACGAGCCCCATACAACCCCGGGGCTATCCTCGCACAACACCGGAAGGAATAACAATGACCGACACCCCCTCAATCCCCGTCACCCCCGCGCGACCTCCGAAACTCAAAAAAGGCCGCCTCTGCACTGCCTGTAAACAATGGAAACCCTTATCCTCCTACGACATCAAGGACTATCGCAAGGGGAAACCCGTACGCCGCCGCAAATGCCGCCCTTGCCGCCGTGCCCATTGGAAATCCGCCACAGCCGCCAACTACCCCCGATACCGCGCTTTCATGGACTGGCTCAAGCAACTCCCCTGTATGGACTGCAATACCCAATACCCGCCCTACCTCATGGACTTCGATCACATCCCCGGTCAAGGCGAGAAGCATTGGTCCCCATCCTCCCTACGCTATCATGCCCCTGATTGGGAAACCCTGCAAACCGAGCTCCAAAAATGCCAACTCGTCTGCGCCAACTGCCATCGAAAACGCACTGCCCAACGCGCTGGTTACAACACCTCTGATGGGCTTTAGAAATCTTACACTACTTTTTCTAAACCCAACCCTCATCATTATCCCACATTTCTAAAACGTAAGTAGTTGAAAAGAAAGGCATCTCCCCCCTACCCCCCATACCCACCAATGAGCCTCGTCATCATCACGGCTGTCCCCCGGGGGTGTGTGGGCCTAGTCACTGTGTGCCTAACTAAGTGAGCCTGGTCATCTGTTCTATATAGACACATGCGCCCGCTCACTCGGTTGGACGCTATGCAACATCCATGCCGTATCAATCTTGCCACACTAGGGATTCTACCTATGAATTATTTTTCATAGGCCTACATATCGCACAGGTCACCGCCGACCCTGACAAAAATGTCATAGTGAGCCTTTCTCCGCAAAGCTGGGCCTTTGTTCGGGGAATTGGGCTTTGTTGCCGAGAGGCCTGGTTAGCTGTTGGCATGGGTTTTGTTGGTATGGATGTTGCTAAGCGCTGGGCACCTTGGCTCGGTCGTTGCGCTCGGTTGCCCTCGGTGACAATTTTCGGCTCCCCAGCAGGCTAGAGGCTGACAAAAAACGTCATCATACCCAGTGTGCGGATATTGCTTGGAAAACGCCCGGCCGTTGCTTGGTGCTCATGGTATACCCGAATGCCCATTCCTGTCAGCCCTCGTGAAAAGCTCAGTGATTGCGACCGTGCCCGTTTTTCGCTTTAGTGCTCGCCATGGTCGACACGATGCTCCGCGCCGCAGTCCTTACCCTCGGTCCGTGCCCTACTGATGAGACGCCCAGCCAAGTCGGGACCCTGGACTATGACCTGCATGCCCGTCAAGAGGTTCTTTGCTACATCGAGCAGCTACGGCGGCGTTTCGGGCCTGAGCCTGAAGGTGCTGAGCTGCGCCTCAAAGCCTTCGAGCATGACTTCGGGACCTATTACGAAGCCGTGGTGCGGTTCGACG
>JACCDR010750228.1_pt1 | contig 51504 bp, 67 predicted proteins | sample 7446431 | NCBI WGS metagenome assembly JACCDR01 (sample SAMN15323443, study PRJNA562643) | freshwater metagenome | isolation source: river surface water | place: USA:Blue River Watershed | collected 2017-08-17 | reverse complement strand
GCGATAGGACCACCCTTGTAGCAAGCTTCCGGAGTAGCGCCTATCTCTTCTGCTTTCATAGCCCAGACTTCATCATGGCCATGGCCATAGGTCAGACCATGAGCTATCTCGTGAAGTATAGTATCTGTTACAGAGTCTGCGCTACAACCTGTTAGCGTCCATACGCTAAGCTCTATACGTTGCTCGTCTTGAAAGCACTGACCTAGCAACGTCTTCTTAGTGCTATACTGGAAGTCCCAATGGCCTAGGCCGTGCATTTCCATTAATAACCTAGCGCGACCGTACCACAGCTTTCTAAGCTCTGCTTCACTTGCCATACTTAAAGTCCCTAGGTTCACAGCTACGGATTAGCGCTAGCTCTGCTTTACATATATCGCATGTAGTAACTTGGTACTGCCCTAAGTGCCACTTAGCGCCACACTGCCCGCACACTAGCCCGTGCATAGGGTTAATCTTAGTTAAAGAGCTACCTTGACAGCTTTCAGTCTCTACTGTGAAGTCTGGTGAGTAGTCCGCCTTGCGCTTAAAGTCGATAGACTTCCAGTACTTAAACTCTTCTACTGTAAGACAGTAGTACATCTCTGCTTTCTGGTTAGGGCTATCTACGTTAGCGCGTACCTGGAAGTAGTTAGCTACTGACCTAGCGTGCAAGGTCTCAGTGAATAGCATAGCACTGAACTTCTTAGGGAAGTTATGACCCATGCTCAGTACTTCCCACTCCTCACGCGCTGGCGCGCTAAGGTTGAAGTCTGTCAGGACGTACAGAGTACCGTTGATAATCCTACAGATAATGTACATAGCTAATCCTCTCGGTTATTGAGTACATCGTACAGAAGAGCTACAGCAGCTACAGCAGCTACTATAGAGAGCGCTAGGCATACCACTAGCTTAGCTTGCGCGTGTATCATCGGCCTTGCTTTCGTCTATGACCATCGTACCACTTTTAGCCATAGCATCTAAGAAAGCGCTAGGCACGGTTGTGGCTCCATAATCTCCGTCTACAGGTAGCAGGTCTTTCATCCCGCGCGGGAATTGCTGTTGCTTAACCGCATGAGAACTAGCACGAATAGTGTCTACCTGCTTCTCCGGCGCTACTAGCTGCGCTCCACTATTAAACCAGGCTTCTAGCTCTTCTGCTGTCAGTGCGTAGATGTAGCTAGCCTTATGTAGTGGCATGCTATCTAGGCTCTTTAGTGTGAGAGTAGCATCCATAGAGCTTAAGAACACTAGCGCGTTAACCCGGAAAGCGTAGCCCTTTCCCCATGTAGGTTTTCCACTTCTGCTATCAAAGCCCTGCAACACGTCAGGGTATAGCGGACTAGCAGCAGAGTACTTAACGATAAAATAGACAGACATAACACTAGCTCCGTTAGGTGTAAGATTAGCTAGGCGCTTCGTAACGTCCGAAGCGCCTAGCGTCCCGGTTAGAACAGGTTAACCGGACTACTCGTAATGACCGCTACGCGTTCTGACTAGCCCTAGACTAGTTAGCGCGTCGTGCCTGGCTCTAGCTGCTGCGCGTCGCTTAGCCCTGCTCTTCTCTTGAGCAGCTTTAATAGCTGCTCTAACTTCGTGCATAGCTTCCAAGCAAGCTTCTGCTAGCTCGTCTGCTAGACGTTCTGGCTTGCACCAAAAGCGCTCCCAGCGCTCGTCTAGTAGCTGTAGCAGCGTGCGTAGCTCGTTCTCCGTCAAAGCGCTGTAGCCTTGCTCCAGTGCTTTAGCTTCAACCTGTTCAGGTGTAAGACGTTTAGCCATGGTAGTTACTTTCCGAAGCTGTAGGAGAAGAGAAGAGAGCCAGTAGATACCATCGGAGCGCACTCGTTAGATAACCACTCTTCTAGCTTAGCTACCGGAATAATAAAAGCAAAGTGTTCTTCTGTCTCCATAGCGTTTCGCTCTACATTAACGCTATAGCCTTGCCTGTTGCTAGACTCGCTAGTGTGGTAGTACACTTCAAGCTTAGGTGCTGTGTCTTTAATCTGCTTAACGCGTTCCCTGATGAAGTTATGCGCTTCATCCAGTGCGCAGTCATAGCTATGGAACAAAGCAGGGCTAAGAGTCTGGCATTTAGGGTGGTACTCTTTGTTACGCTCAAAATGCAGCAGACTAAAATCTCTAACAGCGCTAGCCAGTCCCTGCACTCCTGGAAGATTAGCGCTAACATTAATCTCTGAGAACAAGGTCTGGGTCCTATCTTCCGAAACGCCGCGCCTAACGTACAATTCACCGATACAATTCTGCGCGCAGACTTCTCCTTCAGCTACAAGAGAGAATCTACGGCTAATAGCTACGAAATACATGGTTAGCTTCCTGTGTGCTTGAACGTTGTCAGGGAAAGAAGACTCCGGAGCTACCGTAGCTCCGGAGTCTAGTATCTTAGCGGAATCGGCTAGCGCTTCTCCAGTCCTGTATTGAGATAGCTCCGGTACTCCCAATAATGATATGGTCGATAACCGGAATACCGATAATGTTAGCAGCTTCTTCAAGGCGTTCCGTAACTGAGATATCCTGGTCACTTGGGGTAGTGTCCCCGCTTGGGTGGTTGTGCATTACTACGATTGACCTAGCGCTGTCTAGGATAGCAGCGCGGAAGACTTCTCTAGGGTGAACCAGTGAGTTACACAGTGTACCACGTGTAACCAAGTGCTTCCGAATAGGCTTATTCTTAGTGTCAAGGGTAACTACCCAAAACTCTTCCTGAGTGCCGAAATTAGCAAGCTCTGAGAAGTTGTCTAAGAAGTACTTGCAAGCGCTGCCAGGTCCTGACAGTGTTGGGTTAGTGTTGCGGTTATCGGCTACGATAGCCTTTGCCAGTGTGGTAGCGCTGATAACCTTTTCCGCTTGCTTTTCTGTCAGGCCATAGTTTACTAGGTCTTCGTGTGTCATATGCAGAACGTCTGCCAGGTACTCAGGCAGAAAAGCTACTGCCTTTTCTCCGATGATACCGCTAAGAAGTTCTCTAGCTGCTACTGGTAGTCCCATGGCTCTTTCTCCTGTGTCTTGAAACGTTGTCAGGTGTCAAACATCACTTGTGTTCGACAAGGGGAGTATGGGTTCTATCGGCAGACGTTGCAACAGTACGTGAACCAATTCTGAAAGATTCCGGAAAGATTTTTGAGCTTCAAAAACAGTAAACAGGTATACGCGCGTTCATGGTTTTCGGCATACCTCGCCAGAACGCACAGGAACGCGTTTAACGCGTTCAGACTCCGGAACGCTCCGGAATTCGGATTTTCAATCGGACGAGCGCCAGCGCAATTCTGGCGAAAAATAAACGTACACCAGTGATCGAAATACTGAACAGGCACGGCATTTGCTGCTGCTCTAGTTGGCGCGTTCCGCTATAGGGGTACAACGGTATTCGGGAGTAGGTAGAGAGATAGCTACAGACTCACCACTAGGGTCTCCGAAGACTTCCACCCTAACACCTCTCGGTACTGACTCAAGGCGCAAGCCTGTAGCCTGGTAAGCAGCAAGCCTAGCTAGATAGCTCTTGACGCATACACTAGACGCATACGACATAGGCCCCTCTTCGGTCATAGTAACCCGGTACTGCCTTAGCTCCAGGTTAGGGCAGTACTCCTTAACTAGTCGCTGAAATAGTTCGTTAGGCTCTTTAGTAACCTGGTCTATCAAAGAGTAGTTAGCAACGTAACGAAGAAAGCCTAGCGGGTTAGCTACAGCATCTACAACAGCTATCTCTAAAGCTGTATGATACCCAAGAGGAACGCGCAAGCTGTCAGGGTATCGGTAGACGAAGCCCGCTATAGCTCCGGTAGTAAGCAGAGAACGTAGGTTGATGGCGCGTAACTTTTGGTACTGGTTAAGCCTTAGCGGCGCTGTCTCACTCTTAAGCTCTACATAGACAGTCTGGTTATCTAGCGTCTTAATGGTCTTATCTGGTAGGCCATTGTTGTTAGCGGTAGTAGCGTTCTGGTAGCAAGCCCCGCCAGCGCTCTTAATAGATTCTTCGAACTTCTTAGCCCACTCTGTTTCTCGCATAGCTACACTACCTTAGGAGTTTACTTAGGGAAGCTGTCCACGATAGCGCTAACTCTTGAGCAGCAGGGCTACCGTTTTCTATTGCATCTAGCTTGCGTCTAATGTCGTTACATAGACGCATAGAGCCAGGCAGGTCTACGTTGTTAGCTAAGTTACTTAGCTCTAGGTAGCTATAAGGTAGCTCTAGAACTAAGTTAGACATAGAAGGAGTAGAGCCACGAACTATAAAGCTTCCCGCGTAGCTGCTAACGTTGTTAGGCCATAGCACGAAGCTAATATCAGGGAAGTCTGTAAAGTCGATAGGCGCTAACATAGCTGAAGCTCTTCCAGTAGCTTCACTTATAGAGCGCAACATACCTATGTCTTGCATAGCACTTCCTTTAGTTCTTCGTCCTGGTCCAAAGTACACTCTGTCTCTGGCTTATCTGCTCTAAGCCTAACGAAGCGCGGGAACCTAACGCTAGAGACAGAGACACTATCGTAGCTAATCTCTGCAACACGACCTAGCACTAGGCCAGGAGTCCGCCACCATAGATAGCGTTCTTCGTCTGATAGTCCAGAAGCTACCTTGCATACCCTTACACCGTCATAGCTGCTAAGCTCTAGCGCTCCGGTGCAATTAGCGTACTTACCTTTTCCGCGAATAACATCAGTAACGATAAGGTCTATAGTGCGGCTAGGCTTATATTTATACCTAACACCGTCCCTATAGTTATGCGATAGGACGTAACCCTCTACACCTACCGGCAGTGTCTCGATTGTATACGGTAAGCACGACATAGGTTCCAGCGCGTTAAACGCTCCATGCTTAACGTAGTCTAGTCCACGATTGAAGCAGTATGCCTCTGCTGTCTGGTGTCCTGCTGCGCCATGTACGTAGAAGATAGTTAACGCTAGCTTTAGCGCTTCTGCGTTCTGTCTAGATGTAAGCGCTGTGGATACATCCTTAGACGTTGTTCCTGTGTGTAGCTCTCCTATAAGAAAGCTATCTGGCTCTAGATGCTGGAAGACTGGCGCTAGTAGCTCAGGAGCTACGTTAAGCAAAGTAGTAGTAAGGTTAGTACCGTTGCGCGTGAACGCGTAGACTTCGCCCTGCTTAGTCTTTACGATGTTAAGGCAATAACCGTCTAGCTTAATAGCCCACTTGGTAGGCTTATCCTTGCTGCTAGGGTCATAGGTTTTCATCTTAAGCTTCAGCATACTAGCCACAAGCGCTAGGTTAGACTTAAGACCATCGAAAGAGCTTAGGACGTTATCCACGGTACTTACCTTGCAAGAGTTTACGAAATGCCTAGGCGTGAAAGAAGTCTTCTTCGGGATTGAACTTAACAGCTTCAATAGACTTATTGCCGTCTGGCTCTACCATCCCTACTGAGATAGGTGCGTTAGAGATATGGCGGTTAACGCTAATCTCAATAACCTGTAAGATACCATCTTCAACGCATTGCATATCGTCTGCTGTAGGTCCGTGCTGGCACTGCTTAATAGTACCGTCTTCGAAGATGTACAAGAATAGCCGCATAACTAAGACTCCGGAGAAGTGAGAGAAGACCTAGCGCCACGGGACATAGCGCTAGGTTGTAAGGTGTAACCGCACTCAGACCGGGTTACGTGTTAGCCGTCTTAGTTTAAGCTGCTTTGCTAGCTCCTATACAGACTAGCTAGCTAGCGCTTGAGGTTAAAGCAGCGTAGTTACTTAAATCCAGTAGGCCAGAAGTTCAGCGCGTCGCTTATTAGCTGACTTCGCGCCTGGGTTCTCGTGACTGGAATAGTAAGATATAGCGCTGCTATAGTCACAAGCTGTACTGCTTCGACTAATAGCATTAGTGCTACTCCTTAACGTCTTCTACTGTTGGCAAGTTGGCCAGTACATCAGCGCTCATAGCGTTCAACGCGGTCTGAAGTTGTGCTACAGCGTGTAGCTTCTTATACTCGGAGCTTAAGCGCTGTGCTTCTGCTTTAGCTGCTCTGAGCTTATCCATGTAGTCCGGAGCTTCAGAGATATCCTGGTCTAAGCTGCTTAGCTCAGCATCGACTTTAGAGAGCGCTAGTTGGTACTGCGCTACTAGCTCGTCTCTGCGTTTAGCTACCTTAGCACGTTCTTGCGTTAGTCGCTCTACTCCCATTGAGTAGTTTCTACGCGTGCGTAGGATACTGTAAGAGCTTACCGCCTTGGTAGCTTCTGCTGCTTTAGCTGCTAGGGTCTCTTTGATGCTAGGACCATCTAGCAAGCTTAGTACGTGTGCAATGGCTTCCTGAGTGTTCACGTTTACTACTTTCTTAGTGAGAGATAAGAAAGAACCAGGCCTAGCCTATCGCTAGGCCTGGTGCTATGTTTACTGCTGCGCTGGTGGAGCTACTACCGGAGCTACTACCGGAGCTACTACCGGCGCTACTACCGGCGCTGCTGGTGCTACAGGCGTTACCGGCGCTGGCTGGCTGGCGATTGGTGGGACTACCGGAGCTTCTGCCTTCTCTTCTGCTGCTACTGCTTTATAGAGAGCTTGCGCGATAGCTGTAGTGTCCAACGTAACCTGCTCAGGGAAGAGCGCTGTTACACGACCTGTAGAAGCTGCTTCAACCTTAACCACTTCCGGAACCATACCCTTGATAATCTCGAAAGACTCTTCTACAGAGTAGAGACTATCAAAAGTAACGCTACGAAAAGCGCTGTGGTCGATAACAGCATCTGGACTAGAACCGTTCATGGAGCTTAGACCTTGCATAACCTATTAGAAGATAGGCCTAGCCACATAGCTAGGCCTTTGAGTCTACGACAAGGATACTAAGCAACGGCAGGTGCTGGCGCTGGTGCTTCTGCTGGTGCTGCTGCGTTGCGTGCCTTGATAACTTGCAGAAGCTGCTGAACGTCCAGACCTGGCATAGCTGCTGCAAGCTCTGCTGCCATAGCTTCCAGGCCTTTAATCATGGTCTGAGTAGTACGGTCGGCATTAGCCTTGCGGCGCTCTACTCCGTTCTTAGCGTCTTCGTAGTCCTGCTTAGCGTCCATGAACTTAGCATGCGCTTCGTACATGCGGTAGTAGAAGTAAGCTTCTTCGGTATCGAAACACTCCTTAGTCAAGGCATAGTGCTTAAGTCGTGAGTGACCATCCCAAGGAAGCTTAACGTCCTGTCCATTAGCGTCCTTAGACAACGGCCAGGCGCTAACCGTAGGAACCAGGTTGATATCGAAATGTACGCTAGCGTCTGTAGGCGTAGCCTTGCTACGGAACTTACCACCACAAGCTGTCAGCATAGGGAACGGGATACGCGCTGTATCCTGTGCGCCCTCTGGTTTAGTAGTTCCTGGTGCTGCTTCAAGGCCTGGCGTAGGTGGTGCTTCTGTTGCTTCTCCACTTGCTGTGTTCTCTTCTGAAGAACGGAGGATAGCCATAGCAGACAGAGCCAGGGAAATTGGGAGGAACTTGTTCACGGTACTTACTCCAGAATTCTAAGGTTTACAGTCTCCGGAGCTAACCACCTTGGTTAGCTCCGGTTAGTGTCTTCAATCATATCTACTCTCCAGGCTACTAGCTCCGGAGATTTATTTCCAAAATTCTTTTCTCTCGTTCAATGTTTCCCCAATGAACGCCGCGCGAGGTGTCTTCCCGTTTCGCTCTATTTCCATGCGGTATTCCGCCAGCGCATTTTCAAACGTCATTCCAATGACGTAGCTACGGACATAGCTACGAATTCGGCGCTGCGCTGGCTCTAGAGCTTCAACAGGCGTTGAGAACGCGTAGAACGGTACAGAAAGAATTAGTTCTTCAGCTTCGGGGAATTTATCCCGTAAAGCTTCTGAAGAGTTGTAAGCTTCTGCTAGAGCTTCCAGCGCTTCTAGCGCTGTCTCTAGCGTTTTCTTGAATTGTTCCGGGTTCATGGCTTTCCTTACAGGGTGTTAGACGGTCGGTATACACGAGAAGAAGAGATAATAGCTGCGCGCTGCTTCGGGCTTAGCGGGTCAGCATACACGGGAGACTCAGTTTCAAGCCAGGCTTCAACCTGTTTACGCAAGCTAGCGCGGAACTCACTACGGAACTTGCGCACACACAAGAGCGCCTTAAGTTCGCAGTAATAGACAGTACCCCTAAGCCTGTCGCCTAGCTTAGCAATGAAGAGCCTAGCAGTAGTCTCATTAGCTCCGTTAGATACCATCTCAGCTACTGCGTTCTCTACTTCCTTAGCCCTTGCTTCAGCTTCTGCCTGCTTCTCTAAGCGCTCGTACTCTGCCCGTACTTCGTCGCTAGCGTCTACGCTAACATAGGAACCATTAGCATAGCGAGTAGACGCATACTCAGTAACGTAGCGCGTACCATCGGGAAGCAGGCTACCGCAGTAGAAGTCTGAGTCATCGTAGCCGTTGCGCTCCCACTTCCTAACAGTGCGACCTACAAGGTATTTAGCTTGCGTCTCTTGCTCGTCTTTGTTGTAGTAGCTTTGGACCACTTCAAACGTTGCGCTAGGGTCCAGCGCTAGGATTCTAGCCTTGTTCTCGTCATAGAACTGGTTGTGCGGAATTCTTGAGATAATCACGTTACGTTTCCTGTGTGCTTAAACGTTGTCAGGAAGAAAGCTCCGGAGCTACAGTAGCTCCGGAGTCTTAACCGCTACTACTAGAAAGGGGAGTACACTCCCAGGCACTTAGTGCCGTCTAGAACACTATCGAACAGACTGAACGGAATAATAACACTATTAGCAAGAACCGCAAACGTCCTGTACATAACAACTTCGTCGCGCTCTACTAGTGCTTCGTTCTGTATACAGAACTCTACGATAGCTTCCCGGATTGATGTATCGTAGCTACCGGCAGTGTTAAGGGTAACTTCCCCCAACGCTACGTAGCTATCTGCTCTAGCGTCCATGGCATGCCGTGCGTAAGACGCTAGCGCTAATTTAACCTGGTTACCACAATCGTCTAGCACTTCGCGCTGTCTTGCTAGAGCTTTGCCCGCTACGTGTGCTGCTGTTACTTCTGCTGCTGTTGCCATTGGTTTTAGTCCCTGCGAAAAACGGAAAAGAGTTAGCCTTGCGTCGCTCTGTCTCTGCTGCTTTGAATGCGTTGCGCTCTTCGTGAGTAAGGTTAAACATAGTAGTTCTCCGAAAGCTCCGGAGCTACCATAGCTCCGGAGATAGAAGTCTAACATCTAGAACGGTACTTCGCAAGCCAGGTAGAGCGCTTCCTGTGATTTTCTGAAAGCTTCTTCCTTGCGCGGCGCTGTCATACGGTTACAGCGCTGAAGCCGGTGCATAAAGTGTTCCGGCGCTGCATACTCAGTGTAGCACTCGTCAGGAAGACTATTAGAGATAGCGTGCTGCATTTCGTCCAGGCTAGCGCACTTGATAACGTGCCACTGGATAAATCGGCTATCTTCGTTAACCCAGGCCCAACGCACTTCGAAAGAGTCTGAATAGCTGTAATCGGTGAACACCACACTATGACCGTTAGAAGCTCTTACCATTGTATTCTCCTGTGTCTTGAAACGTTGTCAGGTGTCAGACTTCGTTAGTCCGACAAGGGGAGTATGGTATCTATCGTCAGGCCTTGCAAGCTTACTGTAGCTGTTTTTCAAATTTTGGGGAAAATGGTAGTACTGGCCATACGTTCAGTACTAGCGGAACTATCCCCTTGTATGTGTCCAGGTATACTGGCTCTACTATCGCTACTAGTGTGGAACAATCGGAAAGCAAGTGTATTTCCCAGCGCTTGCACTCGTGCACGTGTACGCGTGCTCGTAGTCCGAACAGATTAGCTAGGTAGCCCACTTCGCACGGTACTATGCGCCGACATTGCCTAGTGGCTACATTGTCCCATATACTACGGGAGACCTGTAGCCATAGCTCCCCACTAGGGAACGCAACACCTGTACAGTCTAGCCTGCACTTCACTACAGGGCAGAAGTTGTCAAGATACTTCTCTTTCGGCAGTGCAACAATCGTGCCAATGAGTGCTTTGTTCACTAGTGTACCTTTGCTAATCGTCTAAATTGCGCCTGGTTCGTTCCTAGCGCTATGTCCGATACTTTACCCGTCTACGAAAAGAACGCACCAGGAAAGGCCTGGTGCGTTCTGGTGCGTTGCTGTAGGTCTGTACACTGTTAGAGCAAGTGCTTGAATCTACTTTTGTACACCCCGCGCTGGTTTTTGAAGCTGTCAAAGCTTTGACCGATAGCGCTATCAGGGAACAAGGCTTGAGCTTCCTTGTAGTGGTCCTGAGGGGATAGCCCTCTCCTAACCCCGTCTAGTAGGAAGTCCTTTACCGTAGGCCTATTAGCAGTACCTAGGGTAGGTGCCGTAGCTGCTACTACTGGCTTAGCGCTTACTGGTGCTACTGGAACAGATACCTTTGGTAGAGATACCATAGGAAGCGCTACAACTACCGGAGCTACTGCTACTGGCGCTGGAGCTACGGTCGCTGAGACTACCGGAGCTACTGTTACCGGCGCTGGAGCTACCGGGGTTACGACTACGGGCGCTACTGTTACCGGCGCTACTGTTACCGGCGCTACTGTTACTGGCGCTGGAGCTACCGGAGCTACTGGCGCTACTGGCGCTGGAGCTACTACTACCGGCGCTACTGTTACTGGCGCTGGAGCTACTACTACTACCGGCGCTACTGTTACCGGCGCTGGCTCTACTTCATCTACCCAGACCTGTAGGCTTGGCGCAATGTGCATGGTGGTAACCATACCATCAAAGCGCACTTCAACAGCTTTAGAGCTTCCCTTGTCGATTTTCCAAACTACTTCTCCGCTTGCATGCTCTCCATAAAAGCGCTGACCTACTTCCACCTCTATTAAGTTAACTAAACGCCTTGCCATAGTTTACACTCCGTGCCAGTCAGATTTTTCTAGTGGGTACTTAGCTTCTACCTTAGAAGCTTTCAACCATGTTTCATCCGAGTAACCGTAGCTACAGCGCACAGGTACCCGTAGCGGTATTGTAGGGGTAGGCTTTTCCATTGTCAAGAGACACGCGCGAAGAAAGTCTTCTGAGCTTACTACTTCCTTAGGACCATGGAACAAAATTTCGTCGTGTACGATAGCAACAATAGAAGCGCCATAGCTCCGGACAATAGGGCCTAGCTTACAGACTGTTTCTTTAATTAGGTCTGCTGCTGTTCCCTGGCATGCGCTGTTAAACGCTATGTGTGCTCTGTTATCGGCTAAGTGTCTACGTCTTCCGTAGAGATTCTTTATATATCCCTTAGCCTTAGCTGCTCCAGTAGCGTTGTAACTAGTTGGCTTAAGTGTAGGTAAGCTTCGGTGATATGTTAAATATACTCCGTCCGCTACTGCTCTTGCTCTTGCCATGAAGTGTTCTTCACAGGCTTGCATAGGTACACCGCTAGATAGCATTATATCTACTTCAGCTTTAACAGCTTCCATTAGGTCAGGGTCTTTCATCAACGCCTTAATTAGCGTCTCTTTACCGCCACCGTAACCCATTAAGAAGTTTACAGTCTTAGCGGGCTTTCGTTTGATGTTAGCTAGCGCTGCTACCCAGCTATGGAAGTCTGTATCAGGGTTATCGTTGTAAGCTTTAATAGCCCTTGCATCATTAATGTAATGAGCGATAACCCGGAACTCTATCTGGCTTTGGTCTATACTTAAGAAGCCACACCCTTCATCAGGTACAATAAGACTTTTAGCGTCTGCGTTAAGCTGCTGCATGTTAGGACGCCTGCAAGCCATGCGCCCCGTTCTTACTAGCTGAACGTAATCAGCGTGAAGCTTACCACTAGTTTGTAGCTTCCTGTAAGGGTTAAGGAATCCGTTTAGAAATTTAAGGTCTCTACGCAAGTCGATAATAGACTTAACTAGCTTAGCGTCTGCTCTAGGGTGTACTAGGTACTCTGCTAGAGCTTCTTTACCGAAGCTAGGGTTACTAACCTTACTATCATCGTCTTCGTTAGTCCACTTAAGAATAGGTAGCCCTAGGCGGTTAACGAATAGCTCTTGCATCATATCGGGGCTATTCGGATTAAAGCCTGGGTAGTTAATTCTTTCTGCTAGCGCGTCTAGTCGGTACATACAGTCTGCTGTGTACTCGAAAGACTTAAGCAGCAGCGCTGAAGGGTTAACACCTAGCCCTTGCTGCTCTACATAAAATAGCTCTTTAGTAGTGTCTCTCTCAAGCTGCCTTACTCGCTGCATATCTTCCGGAAAGTCTGCGTCTAGAATCTTCCATATCCTAGCTGTAACGCTAATGTCTTCTATTGCATAGCTACCAAGCTCCCAGACAGGTACGCGCCCGTAATCCTGGTTCTCTACTAGGAAAGGAGATATTAACCTGTAGTACGGTGTTATGTCAGTCTGTATGTACTCTTTAGCTAGCACGTCCAAGTTATACAAGAATCGGTCTGTATAACTCATTTTGGCCAGTGTCAGCAAGTCTTCTATAACTAGCTTCTCTGGTATCTTTACTCCGTGCTTAGCTAATACGTGTAGGTCGTACTTAACGTTCTGGTTAACTAACACCTCCCACGATAACAAGAGTTCTTGCACTAACTGCATAACTCTAGTTATAGGCAGGTTCCTAGCGCCGTAAAGGTCTGGTGCATGGTCTACAGGAATGTAGTAGATAGGCGCTAACTCGTCTCCGTCAAGAGCAGAGAGCGCTACCCCCGCTGCCCAACAGTTATGCCAGGGGTTAACGCTCTTCTCTGTCTTGCTTCTGCTAGTAGTCTCTATGTCTAGGAAGCCTATCTTCTTTCCTATTAGCGCCTTGCGTACTTCTTCTAACTCGGATACTTCTGTTACGATGTACCGGAGAACGTGTGGCGTGTTATAGCAGATGATAGGCTCTAACATTGTTAAGCTTTCTTGTAGAACTCTTTCCTGTGCCTGTCGTGCAAAAGGCCTAGCGCGTCTACGTTCAAAGACTTAGCGAAAGATAGCAACACGATAAGCGCGTTAGTTATCTTCTCTTTCTCGTCTTCTCCTGTAGCTGACACCACTAGCCCTGACTCAGTCAGTGCTGCCTGTCCTAGGTCCGGGCTAAGCTTGTCTAGCGCTGCTGCTGCGTCTTGGTAAGGTGACTTAAAAGCCATTGGCATTCTCTCCTTGTATGTCTCCTATCTCTGCTATGTAAGATCGGAGCGCTGGTGTTATTAGCATGTTACGTCCACGGAAAACTATACCGTTGTTGCGTATCAATACGCTAAGAAGTAGCCTAAGCTCTGGAGCGTCTACCGAAGCTACTAGCTCTAGCTCCTTCTCGTTAATGAATGTCCTTGTCTTTAAGTACTCTGCTACTTCGTTAGGGTACGGGCAAGCTTTGAGCTTGTCTAGCACTTCTTTCTTCTGCTTATCACCTAAAGTAGACGTTGCTTTCTGTGCGTTAGACCACTCTAGATAGCCCATAGCTCTGCTGCTATACACTTCGTCTATTAGCTTAAAAGCTACTTCTACATGAGCAGGTGTAACGTCTAGCGTCTCTCCGTCTTCTGTAGAATAAAGACGCGCAGCTATAGCTGCTGCTACTCGCGCTAGCTTAAGCCTCACGGTGCCTCTGTCTATGATAGGTATCGTATCGGAGTACCTACCGGCAAGAGCCTGAGCAAGCTCGAAGATACGCGCCTTAGTTTCTCGCTTAATAGGTACGTCTTCTGCTGCTCTAGTCCATACCCACTTCAGTAGCTTATGGCACGCTGTAGCAGTATACGTATGCTGGGAAGCAGGTCTATTAGCTTCGTGCACAACGTCTCCATCTAAGTCGTCAGCGCTAAGAGCTAAGCATAGGTCAAAACGTCTAACGTCTTCAGGGTTTCCGATTAGCTCTAGGATAGCTTCAACAGAAGAACCATAAGTCCTAAGAAACCTATCAGAGCGCGGGTTACTTACGGCTATGCACCTTGTCCTAGCTGCTGCCTGTCCTGCTCTGATCTTAGCAAGCTTTGCTATACCGCTACTACGTGTTTCCGTTAGCCCTGCGATTACTTCAGGTTGAACGCGCTTAAGCTCTTCTAAGATAACTAGCTTCCTGTCGTTTGCTGGCCACGCGCCCCAGGTTGTAACCCATACGCCTTGTATCTGCTGTAATCCACCGATAAGACCAGCAAGGCTAGTGTTGGCGCAGTCTACTACATGACCTAGGTTATAGTGTTGCTGTAGCTTCTTTACGCACTCAGACTTTCCCTGTCCGGTATCACCGATAACCAGTAACTCTAGCGCTCCCTTAACTACAGCGTCTTCTAGCTTAAGCAGCAATGGGCTATGGTACGCTAGGTCTACGAAGATATGTAGAGTAGGCCTGCGATAGATTCGCGTAACGTTACAGCTAAGGTCTGTAGCTATGTCGTGTAGCTTAGCTAGTACAGCTTCTGCTGTGTCTCCGTTAGCTCTGAATAGCTCCAGGCACGTGTCAGCATCTTCCTTAGTATCTAACACATCTGCTGTTGGTGTTAGCTCGCTAGCTATCAGCACAGTCTCTTGCGTTTGCGGGTGAGGTTGTGCCCTGCTGCTTAGTCTGTAGTTAACGTTCAGAGATAGGTTACCGCCAAGCGCTAAGACTTTCTGCATAGAGCGGTTATCGTTAGTAGCTGTAGCTGCTAAAACAACAGGCTGGGACAGGATAGCTATCTCAGCGCTTCGTCGGTTCTCTATCACTAAGGTAGATACGTTGCACTTAGATGGTATGCCTATAAGACTTCGCAAGTGGCTATTAACTACTTTGTCTGTAGCGCCACACATAGCGATGTTACTAGGGTGTTCCGATGGTACTTGAAACCTAGGGTCTTTGCGCTTACCGAATACAGCGCAGCTAATGCACGCGTCGTGATCGAAAGTACAAGAGACTCTAACACTAGACGGTAGCGCGTACTGCTCTTCTCCTATACCTATTATGTTACCCTCTACCAAAGACCTCTTACCTACGTTAGCTGCTGCTATCGCTGAAGATATGCTACGCGCAACGTACTCTCCGGAATCTAGCTCCGTTAGTACTTCGTCTCTCTTAGGTGAGTACTCTTCGGAATGGTGGCTAATAGCGTCGTACATATCTCCGCCATCAGCTACAAAGTCGTTAGGGTCTCCTTTAGGGTGCTTGTTAGGGTCTAACGGCAAGTGCGTTATGTATACGCGCTCCGCTACACTATAGAGCATACGCGCTACGCTATTAGCTGCTCTGCGTCCGCCTTCGTCTATGTCCATACAGACGTAGACAGTCTTACCAGAAAACTCTGATGTAAACTCTTTAAGCCAGGTGCCCTCTGAGCCTGTTACAGCAATAGCACCTATCTTATGCGCGTTAAGCTGCTGTAAGCTGACAAGAGCTTTGCACTCGCCACCTACGATAACAACAGTGTCAAAACGTAGTTGGTCCGACGGGTATAGCCTAGGCTTAGAGCGTCCCTTGCTATTACGCATCTTCTCCGGACCAGGCGCGTTAGGCAGATAATGTCTAACGTTAACGAAGCAGCTACCGTCTAGGTTCTTGATAGGAATCGTTATCCTACCACCTTTGAAGCCGATGAAGTACTTACTAGCTGTCTCAGGCGTAATGCCCTTAGCCCAGAAGTCTGCTACGATAGCTGTCTTAGGGTCTATCTCGCGCAGCGTCTTAGCAGCGTCTAAGATAGCGTCTGCTGCCATTGGCGCGTCGTCTGGTGGTGCTATGCCGTAGAGCTTCTGTAGCTCTGCCTCTAGCTGCTGTACTGTTACCGTCTTCTTTCTGGCAATAGTAGCAAGGTCTGCTAGTAGCTCTTTAACATGCTTGCGTCTACCGCATGAAGCAGCGCGGCAAACGTACTTACCCTCTTTGATGTAAACAGTACCACTAGGCTTATCGTCGCTATGGTACGGGCAACGTATGCGGAATGTATCTTCGCTAGCTGCGTCTAGTGCTTGCGTCTTCAGCAAGCCTAAGTGCTCTATGTAGGAGACTATAACGCTAGCGGGTAACATCATTAGACCTGTGAGAATCGAACTACACTTCTCCAGCACGCTTGCTGGCGCTCTAACCTATAAGCTAAGGCCTAACCAACAGGACTGGCTCTATTAGTTCCCTTCGAAGTTCTGCGCTGTTGGGTCTACAGCTACTTCATCATCGTACTCAGTAACGAGTGTAGCAGAGTTGTAAGCTTCTACGAGCTTAGCGCGCTGGTCTTTAAGCATATCACGAAGCGCTGCTGGTGCCCATGGTGACTCTTTACAGTTAGCAGGTGTAAGACCTACCCACTCGTCTCCGCGCTGGTTACGATGCTTCTCGATAGTCAGGTCATACTGACCTGTATACATAGACCGATTGCGTAGCTGAATAAGCTGCCCTAGTCGCTCACCATACTTAGCCTCTCCTTTCATAAACGTAAGGAGCGCCATAGTGTTATCGCGAACAAGCCACACTACATAGTTATAGGCTACGACATATTGAACCTGCCACGGTTGATTAGTCTCCCGGTTAATAGCTCCTTCGGGGTTATCTTCCGTAACTCGGTTACGCGCCTTATGTGCGATAGTACTCTTAGCGTCTCTGCTGCTATCACGAAGCCAGTAGAGTTCTGGACGTGCCGCCACAAGTCCACGCGGGTTAAGTGCCAGGTATTCAGTAAACGAGAAGATAGGGACGATGGTAATAGATTCGCCAAGCGCTGCAATCTTAACGTCTACAGGCTTAAGCAGAACATCACCCTCCGAAGCCTTGCCTGTTTTCTTCTCGTCTGACAGAGCTTGCACTACCTTAACGCGTAGCGGTTTAATCATGCCGATAAGGTCGTCTAGTCCCTCTCTATCGTCGGGGATATCATCAGGGATGATAAGACCACCTACAGCAGTGTTAACTACTGCTGTAGCAGGTACGCTAATACCTGTGGTAGCTACTGGGACCACTGGAACCACTGGAACTTCAGGATTAGTACTCATAACGTCTCTCTTCTTTCATCAAACAAGCGGGAAAGATAAGGCTAAACAGTACCGCTATACTCTGCTTAGTCTTCTAGCAAGTTAACGCCAGGCTTCTTCCTGGTGTCGTAAGAGAACATATTGAAAGGCTTGAACAACTCTAGGCTAGGGTAGTTCTTACCCTCTGCTAGTGCTGCTGCGTGCCACTCTTGGAAAGAGTCAAAGTGTACGTTGATTACTCCAGCAGCTATAGCGCTTTCGTTGGTCACTCCTAGCGCTTCCCGGCAGAACGCGTCATAGGCTTCTGCTGTCTCTTCAGTGCGCTTGAGGGTGTTAATAGCTTGCTTGAAGTTCGGCTTAGCGCTAGCGTACTTACCATGCGCTACAGGCTCTTCAGGTTGAAGCTGAATGAACAGGGCGCAAGCTGTAGCCTGCATAGCTCTACCCTTGTTCTTAGCTTCCTTGCGTAACTTATCTGCTAGCTCTTCTATCTGCTTTAGAGCATAGCAGTAGTCAGCGTAGTTTCCTAGCGTGTCTCCGGGAAGCGCTGCTACGTTCTGCGCTTGCGTCATGTTATCAACAGTAGCGCTAGCTTCCGCTATAAGCTTAACAACTCTAGCGTAGCTCTGTAGGTCCGGTCTGTTTATCATGCAAGTTTACTTTCTCTGTACCTAGTCCCGTAAACGTATGGCGCTTGAACTCTCCGCCATTACGGTTGAAATACGCTAGGCAATGTACTTCAAAAGGCTCATCTACAGGCTCTTGACTTACTAAGACTGCAATAAGCTGAGCTAGCGCTAAGTAGTTACCTGCAAGCGCTATAACGTCTCTGCCATGCGTATAGCCGTTAGCTTTCAGCGCTAAGGCTAGCCACTCGGAATAGTTAGCGTCCCACTGGCTAGGCTTCTCAGGGAGTCCTGTAGTTTCTTCTAGTACTACTAGCTCTCCGTGCTTAGCTAGAAGCTCTTTGTCTCTGCTAGACAAAACAGGTTGTACTGCTATAACCCTACTCATTAGTTTACCGTTTACGTAGTGTAGACGAAAGCTCTAGCAGAATATCGCTAACGTCTGTTGTCTGAAGAGCGCCCTCTTTCTTAGCTTCCAGAGCTTCCAGAATCTTTCGCTCTATAGACTTAGCGCAGATTAGGTCTGTCTCTCTTACTGGTCTACGCGTTCCGTTCCTGTGGCAACGGTCCCTGCTCTGCGCCTTAGCTATGTAGCTGTAGTTCTGTACGAAGTATACGCACCAGGTAACATCGCAAGGTGAAGATTCTGGAGAGCCAGGAGGATAGCCTAGCAGGTTAAGACCTGGACCAGCAGCGCCCTGATTACATATCATAACGTTGTAGCCTGCGCTAGTGCCCTGCTTACCTCTTAGGTGCTCATCGTTGAACAAGTCTACGCGCTGCTGTCTCTGCTTCTCCGTAACCTTACCGTCATAGATAAGGTGCTTAATTCCTTCAGCCCTAAGTCGTTCAGAGATTAGTGTTATAGCAGGCGTCATACATGCCCAGATTAGAGTCTTCTCGTCTGCTGGTCGCTCTTTAAGCTGCTCTACTAGCCAGTCTAGCTTAGGGTTATCTCGGAGTATCTCTATCCATGCTGGCTCTATTTCTGCTTCTGTTATAGGGTCTTTCTTCGCGTCCCACTTAACGAAACCAGACGTAATCTGGCATAGCTTGAGAGTCTTAGTGAGTGCATTGTTAAGGATTAGAGAGCGCTGGCTAGGTTCTGCCTTAGCTGCTCTTTCCATATCTGCCTCTAGCTCTGCTGCTAGCATTAGCGCTACGCTATCGTAGATAGCTTTCTGCGCTGTAGTCATACTAACAGCAGCTACATCCGATGTACGCGCTGGCAAGTGTGGTAGAGCTACTGCCTTGCTAATGACGAAGCTGTTACGCGCTAACCGTTCACGCAATAGCGGAACGTTAAGCATAGCTTCTAGTCTCTCTACGCTACTCGCCATTGGTGGTACGTCTCTGCTGTAGTACTTAGCAAAGCTGCTGTAATCTAAGAACCCACTAGCGCCTGGGTATAGCATCTCTAGCTGTCCCCACAAGTCTAGAGGAGTGTTGCCAACAGGTGTACCAGTCAAGACCATGCGCTTAGCGAACATATCCCGCGCCTGGTGCATTTCTTTAGTTACACGCGCCTTAGGGTTCTTTATGTTATGGCTTTCGTCTATCACTATGATAGACAGATCGCTAATTCCTAGAGTCTTCAGGATTAGCGCAATCTCTCCTGCTGCGTTGTAAGAGCATACAGCTACACTACCAGCGCAGTCATCTGGGATATTGCTAGGCGTGAAGAGCTTAGATAGCGCTAATATTCTCTCAGTCTGAGTTCCGGATATCACTTGAGTCTGTAACTTGTAGCTACAGAACTTCTCTATCTCGCGTTCCCAGTTAACTCGTACTGCGTTAGGTGATACTACCAGCGCTAAGAGCTTCTTGCCTTGCTCTACTGCTTTCTTAGCTTCGTTGGCGATAACGACGATAGTAGGATAGGTCTTACCTGTACCTTGTTCCATGAACAGAGCAAAGCCTTGGGAGCGTAGCGCGTTAGTAACTGCAAGCTTCTGGTATGGTAACGGGGCACTAGCGCCAGGCTTCACTAAGAAGCTAGGAAGTTCCGGAGCTTCTCCTGTCTCTGTCCAGGCTTGAACAGCTTGCGCGTTAACTTCGCTATTCAAGAACCTTAGCAGGATATTAGAGAACAACAGCGCTGCGTTGTTATCGGTGAACGTAACTTTATCGAGTTCCCAAGAGTTGTATATTCGTAGCACTGAGAAGTCTGTACCTTGCAGCTTCCAGTGGTCCGCTATGTCGTGGAACTTCTTCTTATACCGCGTAGCGCCAGGCGTAGACTCTGCCCACCTGTTAGCTTGTGGAGAGGCATGGCCACCGTTCATATCGGTTAGCGCTGCGTGGAAGTAGTTAGGGTTCTCAATGTCTAAGCTTAGCGCTAGCCTGTCGTAGGTGCTGACGTTGCTACGCTCGTTAAGCATAGCTTGAGTGGCCGCGCTAATATGCACGTTAGCAGGAAGAGCCATAGAGTTTACTCGTTTACTGTAGCTGCTGTTTTTGTCGCTCCGTCATGTATACCCTCGAAGACGGAGCAGCGCGCGTATCTATTTCGAAGATTTTTCGAGAAGTCTTCTGCTCTTCTGTCTACCCTTACTGGTGACCGTTAGACCACTCCTGCGCTCGCGCGTACGCGTTACGTATACCGTCTGCTAGCCACGAGTCAGAAGCTACCTGGTAGTCTGTAGCGTAGTTATACAACCTAGCGCTAGCCCAACTTCTACAATGGTCTATCTTATCGTCTGTAGTTCTCTGCGCGTTGTATTCCTTGCCGACTATGACAGGAGTTATACCGCGCTCCCGTATCTGGTAGTTAACTAGAAGCTCAGTATCTGGCCAGTTAGGTGACGTAGCGGGGTTAATAGTCCAGTCTGCTGCCTTGCCGTCTGGATGATTCCTAGTTGTTACTAGTCTTCTTAAGCTCCAGTACGCATTAATGTGGTCCATGGTCGGTATATGGAACATAGTCAATGTATGACCAACCATTCCGCGCCAATCGCTATGTGGTCGCTCTGTTAGTTCATAACCCGCAACAGGTCTCATGTAGTCGCACACACTTAGCATGAAAGCTACTAAGTCTTTGCGCATAGGAAAGCAGTCAGCGTGCGTAGCCAATAGATACTCTGTTCGGCACGCAGAGAATGCTAAGTCCATAGCTATAGCAGGGAAGTCTGACGGGTGCCTGACTCCGTTAAGCTTTAAGCTGTGTACTTCGCACCAATCACATTGCAGCGCATTAAGCCTAGCAAGCTGTTCAGGTACTGAGCCTGTATCTACAAGACAGACATAAGGCTTCTCAGTCTGCAAGCTGTAAAGCTTTACGATAGCCTCTACAGACTCTGCGCTGTCTAGTACTGGTATAGCAAGCGTAACTTTGTACTCCCATGGCTTGCGCTTGTTAGGCCCCTCCCAAGGCTTGCTGTCAAAGTATTGCCCTCTTATTGGCGCGTAACCCGTTTGCTGAAAGCTAGGCATAGGTGGTGGGTCTGCTGGTTTTAGTTGTTCTTCCGGCGCTTCTCTCTTAGAGCATGCGCCACAGTAGTGAGGCGCGTTAGGGTCTGTGTCTGAACAGTGTGCGCCTAGGTACGCATGGCAGAAGTTAAAGCAGCAGCCTGCTTTAGCTCCGCGCCATATGCAAGGGTACTTACTCATAGTTTACTGGTTAACTCTTTTGATGGTTACACTAGCAGGAATCTCGCTGTGTGGTACCGCTACCGTGTTTTTGTACGCGTTAAAGCCAGGTACTACATCGTAACCAAACGATGTAACTGTAGGTAGCTCCACTGTAGACGGACACAAGTAGAAAGTAGTAGTACCAGCTTGGGTAGTCCACTTTCCCTGTGGGTTAATTATAGCGCTTGGTGTATCGGCGTTGTTGGTCACTACGTTGTTTATGTAGTGGCTATTGCTTGGTATGCGGTACAAAGCTTTTATCACCCAATTTTCATCTACACCTAGAGTCGCTTTAAGCTTTCTACCGAACAGCAAAGATATGTACGCTATCTCGTTAAGGAAGCTTAGAGTTATTTGTTTTATGTATATGTCCCCTTCGTATATGGCTACCCTAGTGAAAATGAACCCAGCATCACCTATTGTAGCTGCCCAGTTTCCGCTGACATTCTCTACCTTGAATGGTCCGTTACTTCCCGCGTACTGTGTCCATGTCATGGAACCGTTTAACGTTACTTCGTAAGTGTGTAAGGTCTTATCGAAGAACTTAGCAATGTTAACGTTGTAGAATGTTAACTTACCTGATCCACCTGGTATAGGCCCGTAAAAGCTATCTCTCTTACCACGCGTAGCTATGAAGTCTCTTCTGCTTCCAGTGTCAACGTTAGTAGTCTGTGCTACTACGCAAGCTGTAGTCGGACTAAGTAAGCTAGGACCTGCTCCTGAGATGTTAACCTGTGGGTAGATAGCGTACCAAACGTCTAGTTCATAAGTATCCTCTTCGTTTATATCGCAGAACCACTTTGTGTTAGTCAGCGACCACGCGCCTAAGTTAGTTTTTACAGCGCCGACAAAAGCGCCGTTTACTCTGTGGCGTATAGCGTACACACCTAACATAAGATTTGTATTGTAGTACTCGCCAGACGGTAGCAAGTTAGGCGCGTAACCCCTGTTCCACAGAGACGCTACAGGTGCCCATATTATTCTAGGCACAGTGTAACCGTCATAGAATTCCGAGTTAGTCCCTGAGGCAAGTAGCTTAGTGCTTATGCCGTCGTTAGGTACTAGCTCAGCACCCATCCAACCACCGTACAGAGAGTCTATGTGCTGTATTCTATGTGGCGGTGCCCATTGATATTGATATGTGTCTATAGTGTGTGAAGCTATAGCCATGTGATCGTAGTTACCACCATCTGCCGTTGGCGCTACAAACTTAAACCGTAGCGGTTGAAGCACTTTGATATCGGTAGTTAGCCAAGTTACTTGCGATATTTTAATGTAATGGCAGTTAAAGTTAGTTCCGCTAACAGGCGTTCCGCTCTGTAGCTTCTCTCCAGTAGTCCCTGCTGTCCATGTGTAGCCGCTTAGTTCTTCGTAGTCTTCTATGGGTTCTACGTAGAACATTCTGCTAACGTTGTATAGGACAGGCGTAGGTGGCGCGCACCTACAATCTAGGTCTCTTCTGCGTCCCATTATGCTGGCTCTTTAGTTAGTCCTGTTAACCCTGATATAGCTTCGCACGATGACCACAATACTTTCCATTCACCATTGTTGTAAGCTATCTTAACATGTATGCCGTCTTCATAGGTTTCATCAGGGTCTCTAGGATGTACATCGCACCGGTACTTTGTTACTACATCCTTCAGTGCGTCTGCTGGTACTGTAGACGGGTCTCTGTTAAGCAGAGCAGCTACGTATGTACCGCGCCCGGTTAAGAAGTTAGTAGCGTCTGTAGGTGCTAGAGTACCAGACTGAACAACTATAACAGCGTCCCATATCTTTACAGTATCTCGCATTACCCAGCACCAGTAAGCGCCGCTAGTCCCCTCTCTATACGGTTTAGTAACTAGTATTAAACCGCCCTCGTCCGCGCTAATAGTGTCAGTGTCTATAGCGCGCCCGCATGGTAGGCCTGGAATGAACTTGCGTTGATAGCCTGCGCCAGGCTCTTTAGCCCTAACTAATATAGGGTACTCAGGTATCGGAGATACTACTAGCGTTCCTTCCCCGTGATTATCTGCTAAGCCTGTGTAGTATAGAAAGTGACTTCTACCTAACGTAGCTTGCATGATAGGTTCAGGTAATGACGCAGGAGCGCTAACGGGGTCTATGCCCATAGCTCCGCAAACACCGTACGCGCCTATGAACGTAGGCGTACCGTTAGCGATGTAAGGCAAGAGCTTTAGGTTCTGATATCCAGCGCTATAGCCAGGCTTGCTATCCACAGCGTCTAGCACTCTATTAACCCATTGAGCGCTATGCACCGTGCTAGCTAAGCTGTCTCCCGATCTAAGTCTAGGTAATCCCATTACAGCAGTAGTCCTGTTAGTGCATCGGGTACATAAGACTTAAACGGAGTAGGTGTACCAGTTGTATCTACCCTGTATATCTCTTCCCATGTCTGCGTTTTTGCGCGGTAGTACTTATTCCATCCGTTAGGGTTATACTCCCAATTCTGCGTGTAGTTCCAACCCTCTGTACCGGCAGTGCTTATAGTCCGCTCAGTTACTGGCTCTAGGTATAGCAACGTCTCCGGAGCAAAGGTTACGCCTAGCAACGGGCTAGCATAGCTGTTAGCATTGCACTTGCTAACAGAGCTTAGCGCGTTACCGGGTAAGCTTGCTAGTCTGTATATTCTCCGGACTAGCTTTAGCGCTGGTACGAAAACACCAGGCGATTCGTCTGGCTCTATAGGGTCTCCTGTTCTGCTGCCCCATCTAAACAGAGTGTAAGGCAGACGAATAAAGCTTCCACCCGGCTCTAGCGTCTCTGATATAAGATCGAAGCTTCCTATAGAAGACGAGCTTACTTTTGGTATGCCGTAGTTAACTGTAACGTAAGCATACTCAGGGTAATACCCTTGCCCGTCTGTAACAGCTTTCGCATTGCTGTTAGTCCACGTAGCAGAACAGCTTAGTGCTACAGGAGTGAAAGACGTAGTTATGTAAGGCCACGGGCGCATGTTAAGGAGAAGGTCATCTGCTAGCAGAAGCCTATCTTCCCAAGCGCACCTTAGCTTAACTTTAGCTGTAATACCTCCGTCTATTACAGATAAGTTTTCGTCTATAGGTCCTTCCTGGACACAATCGACCGTAGAGAACATTACCACTATTTAACTCCTTACGTTACCATTCTCTTTGGTTACGTCTATAAGCTTTTCAATAGCGCCTACTACTTTGTCCTGATCGACATTAACTGGTGGCGCTACTACCGTTAGCGAGCTAGCTCTGCTGTTAGGCTTCTTAGGCCCATATGTGTTAGCCCAGGCTTCTTCTGGCGATGGCGCAGGCTTAGGTGGAGTTATTCCCATAGAGCTAGGCGCTCCCATTCCTGCGCCATACTGGTTACCGAATTCAGCGTCTACCTTAATCCAATCTAGTAGCTCTGCTGTACTCTGCTTTTCTAGGCGTTCTCGCTCTTTCTGCTGTCGCCTAGTTAGCTTAGCAGGTCCTGTAGCTTGCTCTTGCTGCGCTTCTTCTTGCTTAAGAATAAGAGCAGAGTCCTGGATTCTCTTGTTAAGCTCTGAGAGGCTATCTCTACCTAGAGAGCGCTTATAGTCTTCATAAGCTTTGAGCCTAGCTTTCTCTGCTTCGTCTGCTGCTTCCTGCTCTGCTCTAGCTTTGTCCTTAGCTGCTTTCTCTTCAGCGCGTTCAGCTTCTCTAGCAACTTTCTCAGCTTCAGACTTGCGCTTACGCTCTGCTGCCTTATCAGCGCGTTCCTTATCCTGTGCCGCTTTCTTGTCTGCTTCTGCTTTCTCCTGCGCTGCTGCTATCTCTGCTGCCTGCTTCTTAATGTCCTCTAGCTCTTTCTCTCGCTCTGCTTTCTTCTGCGCTGCTACTTTCTCGCGTTCCGCTTTAGCTTCGTCTTCTGCTTTCTTAGCTGCTGCCTTAGCCTCTATATCCGCTTGAGCTACTTTCTCTGCGCGTTCTCGCAACAGCTTCATATCAGCTTCGTTACCCATACCAGCACCAAGGGTAGACCATAAGCTATCGAAGAACCCACCTACGAACTCGCTGAAGTTATCAGCTTCTTTAAGTGAGTCAGTAAAGAACGAGCTAACTGCTATCTTCCATTCGTTAACCGTATTGACGAATTGCTCGCTATCTATCTTACCGCTTGCATCTGCTACGCCTAACATCTCTGCTGCAAGTTGGGCTAAGGCCATAGCGCTACCAAGCGCAGGAGCTAACATAGCTGCTATGCTAGCTACAGCAGCGTCTGTATGAGGTACAAGAGGAACTAAGCCAGCAGCTATAAGCGCTCCTATGTCTTCCTGCATGCGCCCGATCTTAACTCCCGCTGCTTCTACCTCGTCTTGAAAAGTTCCAGCAGTATCAGCAGCGCCGCCGAACTCTACTTCTAATTCGCGCAGCATCATAGCTTGCGCTTCTGCCATTCTCCCTGTCTCTGCAAGGTGCTTAATAACTATCTTCTGCTCTTCGGTGAAGCTAACACCGGAGCGACTAAGAGCGCTAAGACCATTAGCGGGGTCGTTAAGAGCTTTGCCTACTTGAATAGCAGCAGACTCGGTACTACCTAGAACAGCGCCCATATCTAGAACAGCTTTAGTAGCTGCTAAGAAGTTGTCGCCTTTGATATTGGTGAACGTAGCTAGAAGCTGCTCTACTTTAATGATAGCTTCATCACTAACATTAGTTAAGTCTTCAAGCTCTGTAGCGTATGCCGTTAGCTGCTCTTTGCTAAAGCCTGCCGCCTGTCCTGTAGACTTAAGAACAGCAGCAAGGCCTTTCTCCGCTTGCTCTGCTTCCTGGTATGCAGCAAGCGCAGCAGAACCAAAGTCCATAATCTGCTTAGTTAAGATGCCTAACGTTATACCAGCAAGTATAGCATTAGTCTTAGTCTGGAAGCCTTGCAGTAGTCCTTCGGTCTTATCTAGAGTTCCTTTGATGTTAAGGTCGTCTAGAGTTAGAAGTATCTGCGCTTTAGCAGCGAATCCGCCTAGCATTGTTTAGCTTTCCAAGCTTGATACTCAGACATAGTAGCAAACGTTAATGGAGGGGATTTACCTATCTTAGTTCTAAGAAGCAACGTGGCTTCGTAGTCTGTAAGACGCATAACTTCGTTTACTGCTATTCCAGGCATAGCAGCATTAAGCATAACTATTAGCTCTGCTGCTGTTGCTGTTTTGCCCTGTTCGCTCTTAGAGCTAGTATCGACTGCGCCAGGGCTTTCCGAAAAGACTCTAGAGATACCTTAGCTGCTTCTGCCTGAAAGCTGTTAAGCTTCTCTACGTACTCGAAGTAATTAGGTCCGTAGCTTAGAAGACTTCGCATAGCCTCTAGCGTCATGTGTGGCGCTGACTCTCTTACGGCTAAGAAAGCCATTAGCGCCATACCATCAACGCAATTAAGTAGCGGTAATGCTTGTGGATTAGTCCACGTTAAGCTAACCGCTTCTCTAGTAGCATTAACTACAGCTAGCCTGCGGTCGTCTTCTCCTAAGTCTGTTGCTGCTTCTTCTACAGCTTTAACATATCTACGTCTTAGCCACACGTCTAGCGTAGCTGCTGCCTCTAGAGTTACTGGTCTACACAAGAGAACTAGCTTAGGCTTGCTATCGTCTTTAACGATAACACCATTATCGTCTCTAGATACAGCGCAGAACTCTACTTCAAACGAAGCTCCGAACATTACGAGTTTACTCCAAGAAAGTAGGGCTAACAATGTTAGCCCTTAGTCATTAATTAACCGTCTTAGCTGTTAAGGCCACCAGTTACTAGCAGTTACTCCAGGCTTCTTAATGAAGCTAAGAGCGCCGGTAGTCGGATCGCTAGCAAGCATGCCTATGTTTACTGTCTGAGTGATTATCTCAGACGTACCAGGCTTAACCTTAATGTCTGTAGACTCTAGCACCAGTGCTTTACCGAATTCGAAATACTCGGTAGCCGATACATAGAGCCTAAGGTTATCCAGTACTGTGTCTACGGCTATAGGAACAGTGTCTTGCGCTGTAACTATAGCTAGCGTCCAGTCTAGTGTACCAGCTTCTCTAAGCTTGTAAGCACCGCTACCAGCATGGCTATAAGCTGTAGCAGCGTTAGACATATTCAGCGTAGCGGTCTGTCTGTTAGCTATAAGCTCTGTAGGCCCTGCCCCATACTGAAACAGGCAAGCCTTGCTTTGCACCTTGCTAACGTTAGTAGCGTCAACAACAGCAGCGCCGCTTGCTGCTGTTAGAGCGCCGCTACCTGCTATCTGTAGCTGGCTGTTAACTACTTTATTCTCTGCGAAGTCCCAATTAACTGTTATGCCGGTAACGATAACGTTACAGGAATAACGCATGCCAGCAGTGTTATACACTCCCGATGTAGGTGACGTGTAACCTACGAACGTAAACGATTCTCCAGGCATGTAAGGCGGTTTGCCCTGTACTGTAACAGAACCGCTAACGTCTTTAATGCCTGTGCGTCTGTCAGTGCCGCCACGCGTAGCGCTATTAACGATGGTCTCTACAGGTACAGTCTCTTTCAAAGACCATTCACCTACATTACCTACACCGTTAATAGCAGAGTAGATACCGCTATACATAGACTGTTCCCCGATTAATTGTGAAGCTAGCTTCTACGTCTACAGTAGCAGCATGGCCTGCCGACGATTTTCCGTCTACATTAGAGATATACCCCAATGTTCCCGCTTGCTGTCCAAACTTCTCAAAGCTAATGCCAGCGCCTAGGTTAGGGCTAAGTCTGCTAAGCTTGCTAACAAAGATAGTTAGCTTCCACAGTATTGTGGGCAAGTTGTTGTGGAACTTATAGCTATCTGTAGTAACCATTAGCCTTAGCACTAAATTACACAAGTCATCAGCAGAAGTAAGACCTACAATAGTCATCGTAGGTATTGTTATAGTTAGCCCTGGGTTATCTGCTGGAGACAGCGTAGGTCTTATGTTCTGGTCTGCTGTGTCGAACTTATGCCGGTTACCTGGCCTTATTAACTCTGTTAAGCTTGTGTCTGCGTCTAGTTGTTCCCATACCCACTTAAGCAAGGCGCTAACAGGGTCCGTAGCTGCTTCTGTAGTGTAAGGCGTTCCCATGTTATTTCCTTAAGGTAGATAGCTCGTCTATTATATCTTGCTGTGCAAGGTGAACTTCGCGCTGTATCTGCTTAATGGTTTGCGTGTCAGGGTCTACGATTATAGGTCTCTCTGGTATATGCTTAGTACCAAAGTGATGTATAGCCGCAAGGTCTGCAATAGATAGCGGCGCTAGCTTGTGTATAGCATCACCACCAAACCCTAACTCTACCCCTCCGTTAGTTATCTCTTCTATGCCACCAGGTCCCGGAGAGAACGGATTAAGCGCTCCGAATAGAGTGTTAGTGTCTCGGAGTATAGCTGAATACTTATATTCAAACGGCTTGCCTGTCTTTGCTGCTCTTCTCTGCCGTCTTTGGTTAGCAGCTATATTCCGCTTACGCTCGCCTTTTAGCGGTACCCATGTACCGTCACCCCTAGAGGCTTTAACGTATCTTCTCTGCGCAAAGCTTCTATACAGATAACCTATGCGCTTATACATTTTGATGGTGCGCGGGTGTGCTGTACCGTTAGCTCCGAAGCTTAGAACTTTCTTAAGCTTAGCTAGCGGGCCAGTCCATATTCTAACGTTAACTGTAGGCTTAGACATAATCGAAAAGAGCCACGGTTATTAACCGTGGCTCTAGTAGCTTCCTGCTTCAGGCTTTCTACATATCCTATGTAGAAGTTCCCTTCTTCAGGCAGTTAGGTCGGGTACAGAAGAACAACGGATTCGACTGGCTATGCAATCGGACACCAGTGTTAAACGGAAGAGCCTCACGCGCTGAGTACATAGGCTTTCCAACAGTGTTGACAGTGTCAGCAAAGTTAGCAGGTGCCATAGCATGCGTATACAGGTCTGGGAGTACAGGGTAGAAACGAGCAACGTTAGTACCACCGAAGAGGTTAACTGTACCCAGCGCTGTATTATATCGCTGCCATACAATGCCACCCCACTCGAAGACGGTATCACCAGGATTAAAGCCTTTGCGTAGAAGCTCCTGGTCATTCCACAGATACCACGCTGAACGAACACCAGGTGAAGCCATCATGTTATAGAAGAACGTGTCATCTATAAGCGCTCTGACTTCGCACTGGAAGCCACTAAGACCGATAGAGTCCTGGACGCCTTGCTTAACTTGCAGTGCTTTCTGATGAAGCGCAGCTTCAGTACCGGCAGAGAAGTTAAACGTGTAAAGGTCTTCAGTAAGACCGAAGATAGTAAACAGGTTATGGTAACCTGTTCCGTCTGCGTCTCGCACTAGGCCACACATAGCGCCAGCGCGATGAAACTCCCATGTAGCTTCATGGTTAGCGGCGTGAAGCTTAAGGTGTTCCGCTACCTTTTCTTCGAATACTTCGGTCTTGCCTGTTTCACCGAAAGCGCGAACACCTACAACCTCGTGAGCATGGATAACCGTCTCAAAAGGTATGTGTGGAATGCTAAGTGTTCTTACGATTCGGTTAACCGCTGGCTGGCTACGTCCCATAGACTGACCGCGTTCACCGAACGGCAGAATAGAGAATCGACCGTTCTGGTATTCAATAGCAGCAGTGTAGGTTGTAACACCTTGCTGCTTAAAGACACCAGCCTTGCCTATCGCTCCTGGCATTACAGGTGCCAGGTTAATAGCGTTAGTAAGAGAGACCATGCTGAAAGCATCACTATTCAGCGCGTCAATAAAGAGTTGCTCGTCCATTGAACCTATTCCTATTAGGTCGAAGTGTGTAACGCGCTGACAGCGCTACGCATTACTAGGCTACGTTGCCTAGTCTTATGTCGTCTGAGAGATAGCGTTAGCAGCGTCTGCAATCATCACGATTGGAGGGGATACTGCTAGAAGTGCTGTTCTAACTGTTGCAAGTGTGATAGCCGCACCAGCAGCATCTACAAGCCTGACAGCTCCTTCACGGAAGATAGCAGGGCCACGAACAAGGCAGATAGCTATAGCAGTGCTATCGGTGTTAGTAGCCAAGCTTGTAATGTCTCTGTCTACTTCCATGATAAGTGCGTTAGCAGTGTTGATAGAAGCAGCAGCAGTAAGCTGTGCCTTAGCACTTGCTATCTGTACTGGAAGTCCACGCATGCCAGCACGCGTAATGCTTACAGTACCCGCGTGCGCGTTACGTACAACGCACGCCTGCAAACAATAATCTGGGTCAAACAAGCTGACCAGACCATGGAAGTTACGCGTAGAGCTTGTGATTGAACCGCTAGTAGCGCCCATGATAGCTTAACCCTAAGCTAAATTGTGTTTCTTAAATAACCCTACCTATGGGCTATTACTGTCCGATTACTCCGCCTACAGTTGGCGTTGTCTTCTTAACGCGGTCCGCTAGAGAGCTAGCAGACATAGTCTTCTTATCTCCGTCCTGTGGAGCGCCAACAGGTACACGCGTTGCTGTACCTGGCGTTACCGACTTAGTAGGGAGAAGACTTAGCGCTGCTGTTACACCGTCAAAGAGAGGGTCTGTAACATCGTCTACGCTACCGTCTTCGCTAAGTGACAGAGCTACGTGCGCTCCGTCCTTAAAGAGGTTACCGATAGCAGTGCTTACTGCTGGTGTGATAATCCCCTTAGTAACAAGCTCTGTAAGCTTGCTAGCTCTGTTACCCGCTACTAGCTTGCGTGCGTAGTTAGGGATAGACTGAGCTACCGGAGTAGCTGAAGCGCGAAGCGTCGAAAGCTCAGTAGCTACAAGCTCTGCTATCTGCTCTTCAGTGAATCCTTCAGGAACGTTAATTCCCTGGCTAATAGCCCAAGCGCGCCAATCCATGTTAGTCTCTTTCTCTTCTGGTAGCGAGAGAGCTACCCACTTATCTAGGCCTGGGATTGTAGGCTTAGTCGTCACCATGCAATGACGTATAGGCCTAGCGTATGTCTTGCCAGTTCCAGAAGTGAAGCTAGGAGGTTGATATAGTGAAGCGCAGCTTACTGTCAGCAGCGCTACATCTTCTTCGTTAGGTACTTCGCAGATGAAGAATAACCCTTCTCTGCCTTTGCTATCAGGCTCGATAATAGCGTCTATTACCTTACCTATAGCTCCGGTCTTAGTCGGGTCTCCGCTATCTTCGTGAGTAGTCTGTAGGGGTATCATAACCCCGTCAGCTATCTGACTCTTAATAGTCTGTAGCCAGTGGCGTTGAAGCTCTGGCGTAATAACTATTTCGAATTTAGCTTCACCTGGCTTAGGGTAGTGACCGAACTTTCCAGGGTAGCTAACTTGCTTCTTATAGCAGTTAGTTCCTATAGACGTAGCGGCGTCTAGGCCAACGTCCGGGCTTAGCGCTACTCTATCTAGGTTGTGAATTAATTCAGTCATCTTAGTTAAGATATACTCCGGAACAGATTTCCAGGATTAAAATTAAAATCCTGATCAGGTCCGTTATAGTCGCTAGGCGGCGCTAATTCTCGCTCTGCGTCAAAGACAGGAATAACCTGGCACCGACAATTCCAACCGTTAGGTGGAATGTTATTGTCCCAGAACCTATCATTCTTAGGTAGCGTTACTCCGTCTATTTGCTCATGTTCTTCGCGTACCCTAGCGTCTCCAACAGTTACATAGGTATAGCCCCATAGCATCTGCTCTACGTCCGGGTCTCTTAGTGCGTTCTCTCTGCCAGCGCTAAGCGCTAGCTGTATCTGAGTACGTGCTATAGTCTCTACCTGGAACTTGCTAGTGTCTCCTAACCCTATGCTGTTTAGAGTATCTCGCAAAGCAGAGATAGTATCTCTAGTAGTTAAGCCTTTAGCTAAGGAGTCTGTCATTGTCTCCCGTAGGCGTATGTCTGCGTATTCCCCAGCGCCTTTTAGTATCTCTATAGCGCGGGTATTGTAGCGAGCTTGCAAGTACTCGATAGTAGCTTGGTTAGCACTAGCATAAGTACCTTTAACGTCAGCTACTAGGTCTAGTGCTACGTTGTATGCGTTAGCATAGCGTAACGTTCTATACTCTGCTAAGAAGTGAGCTAGCGTCATAGTGTCTGCTAGTCTCTTAACTGCGCCGCTCTTGCTTATCACTCCCCAGGAGTTAAAGTCTGTAGAGCCTGCGCGTATAGCAAAAGCAGTAGCGTTGCTGAGTAGCGCTGTCATCTTAACTAGATAAGGTCTTAGCTTTCGCTGCGCCTTATCTAGGTCGCCTAGCATTCCACGAAGTAGCGTAGACTTAGATAACATTAGGTGCTGCTGAGTTAACTGTAGACGTTAGTGGTGAAATGCTTATAGCGCCGAGTAAGACAGACTGAATGAATCGACCTACATCTCTCTTATGTACTGCAAGCTGATGTTGTCCGCCTGACTCAGACAAGTCGTTAACAGCATATCTGCTTTCATATAGTTTAACACCTGCGAGCTTAGCTACGTTATGCACTAAGATTACTGGTAGAGTATCGCCAGCGCTAGGCATTATCCATTGAGAGCTTGCCAGGCTACCTCTCATTTCGCTATCAGCTACAGAGATAGCATAGTTTATCTGTGCTTCAATTTCGTCTACGTCTTTGTTGTTATTTATGTCTGCCCATGCTGCTACGTTGTCGCTACCGTAAACGCGTTCTACGTCTACCCTAGCACACATGAAGTCTCCCATAGGTACTACAATACCGCCACCAGATACAGTCAAAAGCGCTAACTGTTCTAGAACGTACTCTACATCTTCTGGAGACCATACGGAGCTAGCGCTGTTACTAGTTCCGTGCTCTACTGCTCTGTAGGTACCGTTAACGTCCACTACTGTTATTTCAGCACTAGACATTTTCTTAGCGCGTACAGTGTCTATTACATAGACTTGATATGTACCAACAGCAAGAGTAACCGTAGCTGAGTAGTTACCAGCAACAGCAGCTATAGCAGATGGGTCTGTTTCTGTAGTACTTAGCTCTGTAGCGTTAGCTACAGCATGCACTATATTGTTCTTAGCGCATACTATAGCTGCTGTCTTACCTGGAAACGACTCAGCTATTACGGTTACAGGCATGGTTACTTAGCCTTAGTTTTTGTCTGCTCTGCTTCAGACTTAGTAAGTGCGTCTGTAATGATTCGTAGAACACGACCTACGACTAGTACAGATAGACGAAGCTCTGGAAGACCTACAAGCATCTTAAGCTTGTCTACGTCTTCGTGGTCCATTGACAAGCTATTGCCGTCGTAAAGGTCTTGCGCCCATGAAAGAACTTTCATAGGTGGAAAACCGTCTTTGCACGGCATGCTAGCTATTGCAGCAGCTAGCACCTGGTTAAGCATTACAGGCTTATTAGTAGACTCGTCTACTACTACGTTACCTGCTAGTGCTTTGAATTGTTCTGTTAAGTTAATGACTACTTTGCTAGACATTGTCTAAGCCTTTACTGAATAGAGTGTACTGAATAGACAGTACACTCTATACCCGGCAGTAGCCTTACTCTGGTGAGTTTTGTTTAGCGTTTACATAAGCTATAAGCGCTGGTATAGCAGCTAAGATAGCTCCCATAGCCTGTGCCATTTCAGGTACTTCAGCAGCTACAGTAAACACGTCTGTAACTTGTATTACCTTAGTCGTGTCGTTACCGTTAGCTGTTCGTCTAATAGGTTCACCTGCCCCTGTCCACGGTTGATACTCTAGCACCAGTGAGTTAGCGTCGTCAGGCCCAGGCGTCCTGATTAGAAGCTGAGTCATCCATAGCTTATCAGCTACTACAGCTTCTTTAGGTGGGATAGTAATTACTTCTTCCGGTGGAAGTTCTATAGCCATGTTATCGCCTTTAGTTTCTTGAACGTAACCGACAAAACCACATATACATTCCCATTGCCTTGTAGGCGTAGGGCATTCATCGTACCACCTACATAAGCTTCCACCGCATCTAGGACACGGTGTATCTATTGATTCAGAGCCGTCCGAGTTTACTTTTATCATAGTTTACCACGTAGCTAATGTAGCCCTCTTCCAAGTGTTAGTTGCGGTACATACATAGATGTAATTAGCGTCCCAAGAAACTTGCCCTTCGCTACCTGTATCTGTAGATGATACAGGTACTGTAGGCGCTGACATTCTAAGGTTCCTAAGTACAAGGTCTCTGTATGTTCCTGCTGTACCGTTATTAATCTCTACGAGTCCTGCGCTAACTCGTTTGAAGGCTGTATCAAGCGCCGATGATAATGTTATAGTTCCGGTAGAGGCCCAGCCTATACACCCGTTGTTCCAACTAGCGAAGTGGTACGCATTGTTGGACGCATGCGAACCATTATTCAAAAGCACTGGCATGGCAGTACTTATACGGCTATCAGTCTGTATCGTTAGTGCCGGTGCCCAAGCTCCGGCAGTATTCCACGAACCTAGTATTGTAAGTCTCTGAGTGCCGCCAGTACTACCTACAGCAGTACCTATTCTAAATTCGTTAGTGTTCCATTGGAGTCTTCCGTACTCAAAGTTAGTACCTGAAGTCCATGTGTTAGAAATATGAAGCGTCTGCGCTGTAGCATCGTTTCGTAGCGCTAATATGCCTGCTCCTTCTCTGTTCAATGCTACGTCTATAGCAGAGCTATTAACATTAGTCCCACTTGCCCAACCAAACTGTATACCCGAACCCATACATAGACCATAAGAGCCGCCTGCTCTATAGCCTATTACTTCAGTAGCTCCAGAGAAAAGAGAAAACGTTGAAGTAAATGTTATGTCTCCTGCTATGCTTACTACGCTGAAAGTCTTAGCCCCAGCAAAAGTCTGTGATCCTGTAGTAACTAAACCACGCGCAGTAGCGCTAGCGTCTGGCAGATCAAATGTATGTACATTAGCAGAACTAGTTATAGTGAAGTTAGTTCCGTTAGTACCTACTTGAAAAGTTTGTGCTGCTCCTGTCTGTCCGCCTAACGATGTAATACCGCCTCCACCACCTGAAACTGTCTGCCATGAGCCATCATCTCGCAGAAACTTAGTTCCGTCTGGTGTCCCTGTTATTCCGCTTATCTTAGACCATGCAAGACCTGTAATCCATGTAGGGTTAGAATAAGAGCCTGCTAGAGAGATCTTATCGTCTAGCGCAGTCTGTAATCCTGTTACATCTGCTATAGCGTGAGAGTGCGATAGTGCTGCTTTACCGTCTAGCGCAGTCTGTAGACCTGTTACGTTAGCTATAGAATGCGCATGAGAACTAGCTGCTTTACCGTCTAGCGCAGTCTGCAATCCTGTTACATCTGCTATAGCATGGGAGTGCGCTAGTGCTGCTTTACCGTCTAGCGCAGTCTGCAATCCTGTTACGTTAGCTATAGAATGCGTATGAGAACTGGCCGCTTTACCATCTAGCGCAGTCTGTAGACCTGTTACGTCTGCTATAGCATGAGAGTGCGCTAGCGCTGCCTTACCGTCTAGCGCAGTCTGTAATCCTGTTACATCTGCTATAGCGTGAGAGTGCGATAGTGCTGCTTTACCGTCTATTTGCGACTGTATATACGCTAGAGAAGAGCCTAAGCCCAGAACGTCTGATATGCCGTGAGTATGAACTAGCGGCGCATAGCTACTAGGGTTAAAGCCTATGAAAGAAGCTAATTGCGAAGCATTAAGAACCAACGCCTCACCAGCGCCTACAGTTCTCCCAAGAACACCAGCAGAATCTAGTGCTATGTTCTCCGGGTACGTTATCCAGTTACTCATGGTCTAAGCCTTAGACTCTTGATAGTACTTGAACAGAGCAGAGATAATTATCTGCGCTAGTATGTAGAGAACAGGGTTAGGTGTAAGCAGCTTAACTAACCACGGTAGCAGGGGCTTCATAAAGTCTAGCATATCCTGCACGTCTACGCGCGTAGGCTTAGCATCGCTGGAGCTAATGTAAGCGTGATAACCTCTGTAGCTATCGTACTTCTTAGCTATGCTTAGCGCCCACGATTCGCGAGATAGTTTAGCTGCTCTTCTAGCTTCCTTGTCTGGCTTTCCGCCACGACTAGCAGTTAGGTAGTTAGCGCTTACTTCTTCTATGCACGACGCTACGTCTTTACTCATAATAGTTTAACCCGCACTAAGCCAGTATTGAAGTTTACTAGTAGACAGTCTCCGTCTACTTCTACAGACTTAACTGTTACAGACATAGGAAGAACGCCGGAAGTCTTAGTAACAGTGACCCCACCTACAATAGTGATAGAGTCTTTCTTAAAGACTAGAGCGCTTTCGTTAGCTAGCTCTACTCTCCATCCGTCTACGTCTGCTGTTCTCTTCTGCATTAACTGCATTACAGAAGACTTAATGTTATCGTCAATATCTACCTTAACATCGTAGATAGAGTTAGTAACATCTTCCGGTAGGGCTTCGTCGCTCTTCTTATTGTTTATGCGATTAAACGCATAAAAGGCTAGTAGTACATAGACCACTAGCCAGACGATAGAGCTTGAATTGTTTTGCCGACTTGACATATCGGCAGGTTATACCTGCTTAAAGCTTTTCGATGTATCGTTTAACTTCTGGCCAACTCGGATCACCAATCCACCTATGTACTTCGTGCCCTTCGCTATCTCGTAGAATAAACGTAGGGAACCTATTCACCTTTAGCTCGTCAGCAGCGCTTCGGTTATCGTACAGGTTAAGCTCTTGAATTAGGCCATCAGGGTAGTTAGCTCTACTACCTCTGTTAAAGACTTTACAGCTACCGCATTCCGGGAACGTCCAGTAATCTAGCGTATAACCGCTATAGCCTTGGCTCTGCTTTGTGGTCTTAGCTAAGTCTCTAGCGTCTAGCTCTCCCATTAACTTAAGAGTAACCGCCTTTGCTATCTTCTCTACTTGCTCGTCTGTTAGACAGCTACAAGAACAGCTAGGACTAGTAGACTTAGCTGCTTCTTCTACAGGCTCTTTCTTAAGCCTGTCTAGAAGCTCTTCTAGCATAGCTTCTATCTTATCGTTGTCTTCGTCGCTGATAGGTCCAACAGGATAGACCGCAGGGGTAGCGGTTCCCATTGTCTTTAGTAGCTCTGTCTGCGCGTCGCGCGTAGCTGTTAGGTCTATCTTAACAGGATTAGTACACCCAACAGAAACTAGCAGCATTACTGCTACTAGCATAGCTTTAGAATGTTTCACGTTTACAGACTCCTTTACCTAGTAACCGGCTTTGTTATGTAATCATAGCGCGGCGCTACGATTCCTTCTGCTCCGTTAACACCAATCATAACAGTGAACCTACGTGTAAACATAGCGTCTAGCGCTTGTCTAGATATCGTAGTCCTACCGTTATTTCCCCAACTCTTAGACCATGAGTTATACATCTTAGGGCAACGCGTCCCTCGTACGGTCCTATAACCTGCCAGGAATACGCTATGCCCGCCACCACCTCCGCCACCGTAAGAGGTTACGAAGTCCCCTGCATTGCTTAGGGAATTAGTCCACTCAATACCTATATGTATAGGCCCTTGGTTAGACTCAAGCCACGTCATAACATCGTCTGGAGATTTAAGTCTCCAACCTTTAAGTAGCTTGTATTTACGATTAGCTTCTGCTTCTGCTTTGCTACCATCAGGCGGACTAGTCATGTACCTAGAAGGGTACTTCCACAAAGCTTCTACACATAGCCCTTTCTGAGCTACTAAGAACCCATTGTAGATAGTACTACCTACGTCTCTACCTACAAGCCCGTCTAGCTCTTGCGTCCATATGTAAGCGCCCATACGCGTTAGCTGTACTACTTCTCCGGTAGATAGCCTGTAACATAACTCTGTACAAGAGCTAATAGAGTTACCCTGACAAGAGCCGATAGAGAATTGATTCTCTATCAGAATCTTATCGGTGTAGTCTATCTCTTCCGGTAGGTCACTTCCGGAGTAAGCAGCAGCAGCGCTCTTAGCTATATCATCGTGCGCTAAGATTCGCTCTAGCCCTTCGAAGTCTTCGTAGTCTATATTCCAGCTTAGGTGCTTAGCCATTACTCGGCCTTTATGTTAGCGCGGTTAAGCTTAGCTTCAAGAGTTAGCAAGTCGGCTAGGATTGCGCTGTAGACTTCCTTAGCTTTGTCGGGAGTCCATACAGACTTCTCAGAACCCGGCGGATTGAACGCCTTATTGAGGCTTTCGTCTAGTGGCTTATATGCTAAGTCTGTAGCTGCTCTCTGTAGCTTGCTCAGATTAGCATTAAAGCTAGCCTCTGTATCACCAGGCTTAAGCTCTTCTAGCGCTTGCTTGTAAGCAGCAGCGCTGAACTTAACTAGCCTAGGCATAACTTGGCTAGCGTAGTAGCTGCTCTTAATGTCGTCTTCTACATCAGGCTTGCTGCTGTTCTTAGTGTAAGAGTACAGACCATAGAAGAGCATAGCTATAATTAGTAAGCTCTTAATGTCTAGCTTTTGCTCTTCCATAGTAGCACCTATCGTGGCAAGCTTACCTTAGTGTTAGTCACTGGCGGGACAGGTACCGTCATTTCAGTACCTGACATTTTAGACCATATCTCAGATAGCTCTTTGCTGAAGTCTAGGTCTGTTCTCTTAGCATGCTCTGTAGTCAAGAGACGTAGCAGGCTAGTTATGGTATCGGTGCTAATAGCATCTGTAGGCTGAGCTTGCATAGATGCTATGCCCAGGAGCTTAAGTAGCTCTTGCATAACAAGTTGTCTAGACTCAGGCCCTGACATTAGCAGCTTAGTTAGTTCGCGTACAAGGTCAGGAAGCTTGTCGATAGTCAAGTCTACCTTAGTGTCTACGCTATCAGGCTTCTTAATTACGAAGCTCTTAAGCAGGTCTAGGATAGCTTTGAACGTACCCTGCAAGGGATTAGGTAGCATTACACCAACAGCTAGAATAGCCATTGCCCAGTATAGTAACTCTGTCGGTGTAAGCTTCAGTAGCAGGTCTTGCATCTTAATTACCCTAGCGCGTCGGAATCTTCCTTGCGCTCCTTATTGTCGCTGTCTGCTATAGCTTGGAAGTACCCTTGTAACTTCCCAACAGAATGCTGTAGCTCGCTAACTGTACCATGTAAGTCGTTTACTTTGCTGAATAATTCGCGTCTATCGTTTTCGCACTCGCGTAGCTTAGACTTAAAGAATCCAGCAAGAGCCGTTACAACAGTAGTTAGCGCAGCGCCTGACCATATAATGAACTTCTCTACGCTGCTAGTCTCAAAGGTTATACCGCTAGTTTGTAGCGCTATCTCCTGAACTATCTCCTGCGCTGTTTCCTGAAAGCCCATCTTCCTGTCCTTGGTTTAATGCACCTCTTACGCGCTGTAAGGGGTCATCTGAGTTAATGTCTATAGCCAATGACGGTACACCTATTATTTCCCTAAGACCTGCCATATCTAGGTTATCGAAGTCTAGAGTAGATAGGTTTCCGTTCCCCATTATCGTCTTATACAGGTCACGTAGAAATAGTTTCTCGTCAGCACCTAATGGCGACGAGATTATCTTTACAGTGCCTCTGTATTGCGGACCAAAGTTAAGCTCTAGCAGTGAGTCTACAGCATGCTGATTAATTATAGCTATAGCTGTATCTGCTCTGTCGCTAGCAAACGTTAGCGCTACTTCTGCGTGCGCTTCTGCTTCTGCTTTAGTCCCGTGTTGCCCTTCGGTTACAGCGCGTTCAGGTACACCTAGCGCTCTGCTCTTTAGAGTGTCTAGGTACTTCATACGCTCTAGTAAGTGAGACGAGCTAGCGCCGGAGCTTTCCTTAAGCTCTATAGTCCAGTCATTAGCAGTAATAAGCTTATTGAATGGCGCTCCATCAGCTACAGCACCGATAGCGTTAGACAAGCTCTTAGGTATGCAGATACCTGAATTAGAGCGTATAAGACTAAGCAACGTAGAAGCAATAACGCTATTGTCTGTCATCTGGCCGTTGTACTTAGTCACGCCTACAGGGTAGGTGATAACCCAACTAGCACCAGCACTCTTCTCGTCATAGGCCTTAGCTATGTTAACCACGTCTGCGTACTGCGCTAGAATGTCGTCTACTGCTTCGTAGTCGCTCTCACCATAGTGGTTAGTTCCTTCGACGTTCTGGTTAAACAGCATAGCCTTAGGTTGGCCTAGTATCTCTACTTCTACATCGTCGCCTTTAATGTTCTTGTAAGTCTGGAAGAAGCCCGCAAAGTCTCCATTGTCGTCTACCATTATCTCGGTAACGTCTACAAGGAGAGGCTTGAACTTATCTACTACAAGCTTGCCTGTAGTATCGAGCTTCCAGATAATCTCTACAGGAGACCATCCATAGTCTATGATTCCGAATAGAGCAGCTTTAAGCAAAGCGCTTTTGTGCGCTAGCATGCTCTCTATTAGCTGCTCTGCTTCTGGTGGTGCTTGTAGTCCCGCTATAGCTACGCTCTCTAGCGTCCAGTCTGCTGCTAGTGCTGGCGCTATAGCTAGCTTCCTAACCATGCTAACTGTAGGGTCTCTGCGTATCTCGCGCGCTCGCGCGTACGTAACGTTACGCGCGTACGTAATGCGCTTAGAATCTCCGTCTACAGTCAGGCCCTGTACCGCTTGTATGCCGGTAATAGTTCCTTCTGCTGGCGCTTGTATTGTCGCTACTTCTGCCATGTCTAGGCTACTGTCTGGATAGAGACTAACCCATCTGATAGCAGGGATATAGGCCTTAGCATCATAACTAAATAACCTAGCGCGTCTGTACTGTGTCCGATAGTCTTATCGCTATCGTCTACATCTGACGTTCCAGGCTCATAGCTCTGCTGCTTTAAGTCTCTAATTAACCCTACGCATTTTGGGTGAATGAAGATATGGCGCTTACCATCTGCCGACCTTAGCGCGGCATTAACAGTAGCGAACCTAGCCGCTAGGCTTGGGTTACTATCTGGAAAGTTTATACCCTTGTTAAAGAATCTAGGGTCGTTATTAATTAGGATGTAGTCTGTTAAGTCTGAGCTAGTGCGGCGCTGTCGGCTAGCAGCGTCTCCTGTGAACATCCACCCTGCTCTATGGTTAGGGTAACGACTGTGTAGCGCGTCTAATGTTCTAGCCGTTGTCGTGTTGCGTATCTTAATTTCGTCGAAGATAATTATCTTACGGTTAACGTAGTGGCATAGAACCCAAGACATAGGGTCTACGTTAAAGTCTGCTCCGACATAGATAGGCAAGCTAGGGCTATATGTGGCCCCGCTGCTTACTGTGTACTTATCGCTAAACTCTAGGTAGATACCACCTGTAGCGTTAAGCCATTGCGCGTTGAATTGCTCGTTAAAGTCTGCCTCTGCTAGGTTAGACTTCATTTCAGCTATAACACTAGCGTCTAGAATATCAGAACTAGGCCACGTGGCGCAGAACTTATTTTCAGCGCGCTTGAAGAACCATTCTTTATACTCGTTAGCGCTTGGTCCATATCTCTTAGGTACACCTATGCGCCATGCGAACCTGCAATGGTGCGTCATAGCAGGCATTAAAGAACGGTCCCAGACTCCTGGCTTATAGTCGCAAGCTTCATCGACTATTCCGCCTGACCATTGGACACCCTCGATACGCTCTGGCTTATCTCCGCCTAGGACGTAGAGAGTACTACCGAAGTGGGTAGTAATAGACTGGTCAGCTACGTTAACGCTCTTAACCCACTCTTTAGGAATCCTGCTCATTAAGTCTAACCACGCTACTCGCTTAGCTTGAGCAAACGTAGGAAGCAGGTAGAAGTAAATAGGGTTAGGTTCTTTAGTGGTCTCTGCTAGCGCTCTTACTAGTCGCTGCTTAGCTATCTCACTCTTACCGCTACCACGACCACAAGCTAGGCCTACATACTTAGCGCTGGAATAGTATGCCCTAGCTTGCAATGGGTGTGGTTTAAGTTGCTTTATTTCCGCCATGTTTAGCGTCCAGCAGGGCTATCTCTCTGCGTATGTAGTCTGCTGCTTTCTCTAGGCTTTTCCTAGCTGCTTCGTACGGTAGCTTATCGAACCTGCTAAGGTACTTTATAGCGTTAGCCGCGCAGAATGTTATGTTATTAAGTTGGCAGTATGTTACAGGCTCTATAGCCATAGCGTAATGGTTACCACCAACTTGCTTGCGGTCTGAAGCTGTACCTTGCAGAGACCTAATTAGGCGCAGCAATTCTATCTCTTCTGTAGTTAAAATCGGCAAGCTATCTGCGCTCATGTAGTCCACTCGCTATTAGGTTGTTGGTAAGCAGGTCTGCTAGCTGCTATTAGCTCTGCTGTAGTTCCTTTGAATTGCTCTGGCTCTTCATCGTCGCTCTCTGTATCGGCGCTAGTCTTAGCTTCCATAGCTAAGCCTGTAGCAGGGATAGCAGCGTCTAGAGCTTTAATAGTGTCGGCAGGGTTTAAGATAACCTGCCTGCTAGCGCTAGCATCTAGGTTAGCAAAGACGCTAGATAACTGGCTCTCTACTGTCTCTAGTAACTCAGGCGGAAGTGTACTAGTCAGTACTAACTGTAAGCTGTTAGCTAAGCTAGCTACCATTGCTGGTTCTATTGTTAGCTTAGCCTCTACCTCTGCCCAGGCTTTAGCCGTACGCGCTACAGCATCTACAGCAGACGTTATACGCTCTTGGAAGTTAAGCCTAGCAAGTGGAATAGCTTCCTTGTTAGGTAGCTCGTCTATAGCCCCGTAACATTCCAGCACATCACCTAGGACCGTCCTGATTACAGCTAGTTCCTGGCTTAGGTCTAACTGTGCTCTAGACGGTCCTGTTAGGTAGCTAGATATTCTATCGCCTAGCTTAGTGCTAGCGCCGTACCTGTTACGGCTAACTATCCGCGCTGTTACCATCGCTCTCTTGCCCTGTAGGTATGCAATACTCTGCTCCGTGCTTGTAATACATTACCCGTTTAGCTATTCGCGCTGTTAACTTTCCTTGTGGCCACTCTATAAGCTTGTCTAGAGTGAATGCCTTAGAACGTACGTCGTCTGCTGTAGGGAAAGAACCTAACGCGTTAGATACTTCAAACGACTGGCCGTAAGCTTCGTTAGGTGCTATAGGAAGTGGTAGCAGCATAGGCATTACTGCATGTACTCCATCAGCATCTAGGTACTGTATAGGTACTGCTACGTATATAGCATGAACTCTAGCCTTACCGTCTACTACTTTAAGTAGCGGTATGACATAGCCTAGCTTTCTTTCGTTATCTGTCCACGCTGCTTCTATTCTAGCTTCTGCCTGTTCAATGTCTTCAGCATCGACTAAGACTTGAGAAGAGCCGATAGATAATCCTATAGGTACTTCTTCGTGGCATACAGTCACTACGATGCTGTTAGCGCGGCTTAGCGCCTTGCGATAGTCTCTGTCCCTCACTTCAGCGCTAGCTAGTGCTTGCGCTATCTCTTGCGCAGTGTGCTTAGCTGCTAGCTCTGCTGGTATAACACCTAACGTAACCAAGCTAAACAATGTGTGCCTAACTCCGAAGACGTGATAAGTCTGGTCTAGCTTTGCTTGGGTCTCAGGGCTTAGCTTTATCTGGTCCATTGTTATAGAGCCTTTGCGCTAAGGTCTGAGATTACTTCGCTTAACCCGTCTCTAATCTCTGTAGGTGTTTTGTAAGTAAGCACCGTGCCTATATCTCCTGGGTTATACACTCCGGACCACAGCGCTGACAGCTTAGTAGCTGTGTTGCTATCGCTATCTACTATTCGTAAAGCTATAGCATTGATAGGCACTAGGCACATTTTAACACCGTACCTAGCGCGGAAGTTGTTTTCGAAGTTCTCGATAACCGCCATTACAAGCGCCTTGCTCATAGCGTTATCATATACGTACCTAGCAAGCTCTTCTAGGTCGCCTGTCTCTAACAGCATAGAGCTTAGGTCGTCGCTCGCGTTCTGTACTAGGTCTTGTACTTCGCAAAGCTGTCTTCTGTCTAAGACATTAATAGCTTTAACCAAGCGCTTCATTAGCAGGTCAGTGCTATCTTGAATCACTTCAGGGTCTAGGCACGGTCGCGCTAGTATGTGGTTACAGTACATAGCAGGAGTCTTCATTGTTTACACCTTAGAGTTTACGGGTTTACGTTGAATGCCTACAGACTCTACCTAGAGCGCTCTGCTTTTCGCTCTGCTTTGTCTGTTGTCTTCCATGCGCTGCTCCCAATATAAGCTGACAGTCTTACGCCACGTCTTAAGTAACTCATATACTTCTGACTTAGGCTCTTTAATAGCTATGTTAGTCAGCTCTCCGCTTATTAGCAGCGCTATGCGTTCTTCTGTTACAGCAACGTCAGCTATGGTAGTTAACCTTACTAGCTGCAAGCTGTCTCCGTAGCTAACTGTTAGCTGGACCCGCTTTGCTGTGCTAGGTATGCGCTCATAGCCCTTAACCGTAGCTACTACATCGGCTACAGTAAGTTCATACACAAGACCATCGTTATCTAGTCTGGCTACTTGCTCCATGGCCACTACTACAGCGCGTTTGCTAGACATAACATTAACCTAAAAATGGGACCGATAGGATTCGAACCTATAACCAAGGAATTATGAGTTCCCTGCTCTGACCGTTGAGCTACGATCCCTGCGTTAATTAATTTGAGGCTTGTAGCAGTACCAGGAGTTAACTCGAAACGATTCTACTTTATCGTCTTCTGTAGTGCTGTGAAGTAAGTTGTTAACTCTACAGTGAAGCTCTACAGCGCGCCTAACTTCGATGCAATTGCAGTAGTCGTGCCCCGCTAAGATTCCACCTGGCTTAAGTTTAGACCACCAAATAAAGCACTGTAGGTACGTCTCTGCGTAGCTATGGCTAGAGTCTATGTAGACAAAATCTAACCCGTCTTCTATCCACCCAGCGCAAAGCTCTGCTCTCTGCTTAACTATGAAAGACCTATCGCCAAACTTAGAGAGTTTAGCTACCGTGCACGCATAGTGAGAGTCTGCTTGCTCTTGCGAGGGGAAGCCCGGAATCTTAGCGTCCCAAGGGTCTATGCTATATAGCTTAGTTACGTTAGCGTTATGTAGTATAGTTTCGGAGAAGCTTCCTGCTGCTACTCCTACTTCTACACCTACTCCGCTAAATTGCTTAGCTAGTGCGTCTCGCGTCTGGAAGCTATGCACGGCTAACGGCCTTGCTTAGTACCCACCTAACTACTAGCGCTATAGTGACCATAGGTTATTTCCTATCTTTGCTCAGCACCACTTATAGCTGCTGCTAGGCCTTTTATTAGCTCTCCGCTCAGCATAGCTACAGCTTCTATACCGTCTTCGGTAGTGAAGTGTAGGTCTACGCTACACTTCCCGCTAACCATGCCCTTCAAGACGATTCCAGCTTTGACCGTAGCAACTTTAACGTTGGGCTGGTCTTTACGATAGTTAGGAGCTACAGCCGGTGAATCGTATAGGTTAATGGGGAGATGATTCTGTGTCACGTTACAATCCTAATTAAGAAAACCTAGGCCCTAGTATATTACCGCCCATCGGTGTCATGCTGCCGTCAGATCAGTAAAGATTACTTTTCACTAGGGCCTAGGTTGTGCTCGCGCTAAGACTTAAGAAAGCTTACACTACAGTTATTAGCTGCCTACGCTCCGATAGTCTTATCGCTATCGTCTACATCTGACGTTCCAGGCTCATAGCTCTGCTGCTTTAGGTTACAAGCCTAGTGTGCTTGGCGGAACACGCCCCGCCCCGAACATGTGGGCTTATATACATAAGCCTTAGCGCTTCGCGTGTAAGGCCCTTAACCTAAGCGCGCTCAACTTCACTTAGGTTAAGGGTTGTTAAGTGTCAGTTACTTGGCTAAGTAGCCTCAGTACTGCACACCTAATAGGGTCACCTAGGTCTAAGCTCTCTAGCTTACTAGCAGAGTCCGCTACGTGGTTACTCTACGTTCTTCCGGTACTTAGACCTAGGCGAATGGCTTAAGAGTCTCACCAGCGTACTCAGGTACACGCCCGGGCATAAACAGCAGTTTTATAGACTGTGTGCCTCTCGTCTGTAAGCTGAGTAGTGGTGAGAGTCTTAAAGACTTACTAAGCCTAGTCTGCATAGCTGTTAGCGGGTGGCCTGATAACGTCTCAGGGAGGGCCCTCTATAGCGCTAGGCTTAGTTTGTTAGTTATACTTTCTTACCGCCTGCTGCTGCTCTAGCTTTACGGCTATGGTCCGGCCTAGCGGCGTTAAACATAAACTTATCAGCATAGGCCTGAGCTAGTGGTAGTTTAATACCGCCTGCGGTATCTACTATACGGAAGATAGCGTCTGCTAGCTCTACAGCTAGGCCTGGCATATGGTGCAGCTTATCGTCGTGCAAGCGCTGCCTATGCGCTTCCCAAGCTTCACTAACTTCTCCGTGAATGTTAGCTAGCATTGTAGCTACAGTCTTAGGCCCTTCGGTTTTAACACCGTCTAAGACTTCGGTGTAGTCCCAGCGCTCGTCTGCTCCGGTCTCTAGGTCAGACCACCAACCGCGCTCTAACATTAGCGCGTGGCTAATGTCGATAACTCTTTGTAGTGCTTCGTAAAGCTCTATAGCTTTCGGCGCTAGCTCTGCTAGCCGTTGCTCGCTAAGACTTCCTACAGTCTTCTCGTAGGGGCTTAGCTTCTCGTTATCTAGCTTAAGGCTATGCCACTTACGGTGTAGCTCTATGCTGCGCTGTGTTCTAGCTTCTAGGTCTGGAGCGCCAATGCCGTAACCTAAGATAGTGTCTCTACTCATGCTAGTTTACCTTGTGTTAGTTTACGTTGGTGGTAGATGTAGGGTGAGTAGGGACTAGCTCTCACCCTACATCTTCTCGCCACCACAGGGAGATGACTGTCTTAGGACTAACCTAGGCTAAACGTCTAGGGTACCTACAGTCTAACCTTAGTCTCTCACAACTTCGGTTACAGACTCTTATACTCCAGCGCCAGAACTTACGACCAAAATTTCTTGTTATATCTTAGCGCCTTGTGTTGTGTAGTTAGTCCACAAGAATTCTTGCATAGTAGGTTTACTATCAGCGCTACTAGCGTTGTTAGCTATCTCGATAGCATAGGTACGCCAACGGTAGAAGTCTGCGTACTTAGCATATAGCTCTGAGTGGTAACCGCTTAGCGCGAATCGTCCCTTAATGTGCGCTAGCTTATCTAACAGCGCTACGTGGTCGTTATAGCTCATCTCATGCGCGTAAGCTTCCTTAGCCGTACGCGTAGACTTAAGATAAGGAGGGTCTAGGTAGAACACTGTTTCACTATGGTCGTATAGCGATATAAAATCTAGCGCTGAACCGTAGTGGACTACAACGCTACGCATGCGCTCTGCTACGTCCATTAATCCGTCTACTGCTGTTAAGTATGCGCTAGCTATCTCAGACATACCGCCACGAGTGCGCGATAGCGCGGGACTAGCAAAGCAGTTAAGACCCTGCCTAGACATACGGCACTGAATGAAGAACGCTCTAGCTAGTCTTAGCTTCTCAGTCGTAGTGAAGTAATCTATGGACGTAGCATAGCTAGCGCAGAACCCAGCGCTAAGACTCTCTACGTCTAACGCTGCCTGTTCATAGCTAAGCTCGCTAACTGCTGTTAGCTGTAGATTAGCTATTAGCTCCGTCCTTAGCTCTATATTACTTAAGCAATGCCAAAACATAGCAAGGCCTAAGTTAAGGTCGTTAACCGCTTCTGCTATGCTATCCTTATGTCTATGCAGTAAGACGCTACCGCCACCGAAGAAAGGCTCAGCATAGGTAACGTAATTATCCTTAGGTAGCAGGCTTAGTATCCACTTAGCTAGCTTCCCGTTGAACGCACCTTTACCGCCATGCCACTTTAGCGGTAACCTAACTTTGCTATTGCTTACCATGAGTTTACCTAACTAAGAACACAAGAACAAATAGAACTAGCCAGGCTAAGCCACATAGACCTAGCAGCACTAGTGCGGAAGTTACTAACGCGCGTATCAAGGCTATCATCGTAGCGCCTCTCTAAGTATCTCTACAACCACTGGAACGCACCAACCGTTACCTATCTGATGGTGCCTGTCTTCATAAGTCCCTACAGTGTAGTTATCCGGTAGCCCTTGGCAACGTTCAAGCTCTACTGAAGTGAATCGCCTAGTCTGTACATAGCCTGACTTAAAGCACTCAGGCCTTAGCATTAAGTTACCTAGCTGCTTAGCACTATCGTACCAAGCCATCGGTGCTAACGACCTAATAACACCTCTATAGCCTGGCTGGGATAATGGTGCTGTTAGTATGCAGTTAGTCTGCTTTAGTATAGGTCTTAGCACTGAGGCTCTATAGTCATAGCAGTACTTCTCATAAGCTTCTAAGTACTGTGGGCAAGCCTTATGACTAACCCACCTACAGTTAGGTGTTAGCTCGTCATCGCTCTGCATTATGTCCGCTACGCTCTGCGCTATGCCTGCTGCTTTAACCTTGTGCCAGTCGATAGCGGCGTTAGTCCAGTATACTCTAACTCTACGCTGAGCGCTAAAGTACCTAGAGCATAACTTAACACCTACTGCTCCTGTGTGGTGGTCTATAGTCTTAGCCCACTCTTGCTTCATAGCTACATTCTCTAGTAGCCATAGCATCTTAGGGTTAAGCTTAATTAGCTCGTTCTTAAGCCTAACGAATTCGAAGAAGAGCTTAGAGCGCGGGTCGTCAAAGTTAAGCTTCTGCCCGATAGCGCTGAAGCCCTGGCACGGACTACCTGCTAGCAGCAAGTCTACAGGCCCTACGTCTGCTGCTGACAGCTTCGTTACGTCTCCTAGCTGTACTGTCTTCGGGAAGCTCCGGAGCGTCGTAGCGATAGCTCTAGCGTCTATCTCGCTAGCGTAGTACTCCGGAGAGTAACCCAGGCGCTTCAGCGCAAGCTGCCCGCAAGACATACCATCAAACAACGATAAGACGCGCATAGAGAAACCCCAGGACGTTGAACGTTCTAGGGTTATACGCGCTAGGGTGTTTTAATGCTCTAGAATTATCTAGACATACGGCTAAGTAGCCCTGTCTCTACAGCAAGCCTATGGAGTTTATCCATAGCGCCCCTGTGTAGGTTCTGTACTGTGTTCCTGCTCTTCTGCAAGCTTAGCGCTAGCTCTTCAAAAGTGAAGCCTCTAATATGGTTCCACACTACCCAGGATTCTTCTGCTGTTAAGCGCTTAAGAAGCTCCATAGCCTGCCCACACTGCTCTTGCTTAACTAGTCTATTAACTAACTGCATATCGTAGCACGCTGTATCTTCTGTAACATCGGTGCCTAGCTCTTTGCGCTTACCTAAGCTCTTTGAGAGTCTACGCCTAGCTCTATAGGCAAGCTCGATAGCGACGAACCTAATGAAGCTCGTTCTAGTGCTGTCGTACTTAGCGACTATCTTAGGCCAGGCTAAAGCTAACTCCGCTACTGTTATCTCTGCTTCTTCTCTTGTATCTACCCAAGCATAGTAACCGCTTATAGCTGCCTTAACTGTTGCTAGGCAATAGCCGTAGACTTCCTGGGTTAGGAACTCGTGTACGCTATTAGGTACGTCTTTGCTATCTAGGTCTAACGCGTTCTCATGGTCTACCATAGCTCCGTCTTCCTGTTCGTTTATGTAGGGTGCCTTGTCCGGTCTGTTCAGTAAGTGAACATTTCGTCTGATGCACACCGGGGAGTGTGACCACCATCGAAACGTCGTTTTTCCCGAAGTACACTAGTCAATTCTCGTCTCTCTTGCAAGCTTGCTGTAGTGTTTTCTCTAGTTTCTCGTTTCTTCAATCCTCTTGACAGTACACCACTACCAACTACCACACAAAACAACGAACAAGCGCTATCATCAAACAACAAAAACAGCAATTCTATCAATGAAAATACTGCATTTCCAAGTTGGCACGAAGATTGCACCATGAGTAATTGGCACGGCATTTGACAGACCATCGACAAAACACGACCGAACCACCCCAATAGACAAAGACTCACACATAGGCCAACGAAAAGCTTCGGGCCACCCATTTCGATTAGTGAACTAGTACAGCTTTCCTGCATATTCTCAAGCCTTTTCACTTGCAATTCCACTACGGCACGTTCCTTGCTCAGGCTCAAAAGCTCTGGAGACGTTGCGAGTCTGCTGAGCTTGCAAAGTGTGCACATCTCCGAACAGAAAACCGAAAATAGTGTACAGCGCTCTAGGACCACTTTACTCTAGGTCAAAGACCACTTTTGAGTATAGAGTCTGCTACCTGTCCAGTGTACTCTATCTCCAGTGTATGCCAGTTATACCAGGGTAGACAATAGGGAGCAGCAGCTAACGTAGTCTCTGTAAACATAGGGCGCTGAAGACACATGCCGAAAGAGTTATGGCATACAGCTTCCCGTTGCCTATGTGCTTTAGTACCCTCTTTAGTCCTGCCTGGTAGAGAAGTACCGTAGCGCATACCCTCTACTAGTAACCGCTTCTTTAGCGTCTTAACTTCTGCTAAAGAAATTAGACTTTGGTTTGCCATGCGCTGGGTATATGTAGAGCATGTAACGCACTGTAAACCACTCCTAGAGAATGTAAACCTATGCGCCCCTCCCACTACTCGTTCATAGCCTGGCTCGTCTACGTGTGGGCAGTCACCTGTTTTAGTCTGGTAGACTCTGATAAGCTTGTCAGGGCTTGCGTTCCACCACCCTACGCAAGGCAAGGTTCCTCGCTCGTTAACACGTATAGCTACTTCTCTGCTAAGCATTCTGCGTTGATTAGACAGAGTGTACCTAGGAACCTTACTAAGCCAGCAGCTACTGAGATTAGCTTGCATTACATACCAGTTAACGAGCTTGATGCGCGCTGCTGTAAGCTCTTCAATGGAAGTAGTGTAGAGCGCTCCATTAACAGCGCAGTCTATACACGCTGCTTTAGGTTCCATCCACTTCCCGGTATCGGGGCTAGGGTACTGGAAGAAGAACGCACCATAAGCGCTAGTTCTTAGTGCTAGCTTCTGCTTCGTGCGGCACACAGGACAGAACCCTCCTAGTGGCTCTAGAGCAGCTATTACCATAGCTCTGTCAGGTACTCTCATACCTAAGCCCAATAGCCTGCGGTAACCATCATCTAGAAACATAGCTCCAGCGCCTAGCGTCTCTAGCGCTTCAGCCTCTAACCCAGCGCTAAGCTGTCGGAAGTCTGTTATAGCTCTGAAGCTCTTAGAGCTTCTGCTAGGCTTGCGAACATTGCGCTTAGGTAAGCTCTCAGCTTCTAGCGCGTTCATGGTAGCTTCTACCCCTCTTAGTTCTTCCCTAACGCACGGGCAGTACGTATAGAGCAAGCCACATCTAGGGCAATGGTATCGTTTATCTGGCATGTTATTCAATCCTAACTAAGACTACAGGCGAGCTACACTTACGGCACACCTTAGGACCGTCCTTAGGCTTGCGGTACATATACCACTCTTTGACGCACTCGCTACAAACATACTTCCACTTAGGCGGCGCGATAGGACCACCCTTGTAGCAAGCTTCCGGAGTAGCGCCTATCTCTTCTGCTTTCATAGCCCAGACTTCATCATGGCCATGGCCATAGGTCAGACCATGAGCTATCTCGTGAAGTATAGTATCTG
>JACCDR012188183.1_pt1 | contig 51526 bp, 66 predicted proteins | sample 7446431 | NCBI WGS metagenome assembly JACCDR01 (sample SAMN15323443, study PRJNA562643) | freshwater metagenome | isolation source: river surface water | place: USA:Blue River Watershed | collected 2017-08-17 | reverse complement strand
TGATATTTCTGTATTAATCTTTGATTTCGATTTTGTGCTTAGCGATGTTTTATATTTTAAATTTGTAATTTATTAGAAATTTTAAATTGAAAACAGAGTGCGTAAAGAGAAATCAAAGATTAATACAGAAATATCACTACGCCGGCGGCCCGTCAAGACAAATAAATCAAATACTGTGCCAAGTAAATATAACAGAGACTTACCGCGCGGTGCCCGTAAAGGCAGTCGCCTCGCCGGTACCGCTCGGCTACCAGTTCTTTGCGCGGCCTAATGTATTGGAAAGACGACAAATAGGCGCGAGCGTTGCTCGCTTATTATCCTCCGCTGCCGCTACGGATTTGCCTCTCAGATAGAATAGTTCTTAAAAGTTCTCAAGTTCAAGTATCTTAAACTCGATAGGTTTCAGTAACTTCTCTAGATAGTGGGTGTAATTTTTGGCGGGATCTGTGGAGCAGTCCTTCATAAATTCTTCAGGGCGAGGAATGTTCCAACCCTCTAAAAGCTCGTTGACTTCTCCATAGAAGTAACCTTCTACCAAAGCCTCAGTAAAACATCAATACTTAGCTGCTACTACCAGCTGAGGATCAAGGAAATTCAGGTCCTCGCACATATCTTTGGTAAATTCAAAAGAGACCCCGCCACCATCCATATCTATTTCGCAGTCCATAAACGCACGCTTGGAACGAGTTCTGCGTATTGAAAATAGCGCAGCGCCATAAACCGTATATCCTGAATCCGATCTATGTTGAAAAATTATTGGTGTCACAAGCCTGATACCCACCTTACACTCCTTTTAGAGGAAGGTCGACCGGACCTTATACGGAGCAGACTATCTGCTGTATGTCTTATCGGCGTCTTTGCTTAGAAACTTAAGGGATATTTAGCCCTTTCAGATAAACACACCTGATGCTGCGCAGTCCGAGTCCAATCATCCAGGCCAGACACATAAGACCTAGGAATTATTTGTATATAATCAGAAGCTGTTCCCGGAGTGCGCATTTTCTTCGCCTTAAAGCTTAGATGGAGGCGGTTCGTCATATGGAACAAGAGCACCCTCATCATTGGCCACAATGATAGAGGTGTCATTTAAAACGAAAGTACCGGGTTTGTAACTCGTAAAAGAATTCTTATATTTTTCCCAGGCTTTCCGTTGCTCCATCGCTGTAATTTCCAGGGTATCACTACTGCCTGTAAGAGGATTTTTTACAACAGAGATCTTAGCGCGGTTGAAGCTTTCCCACTCTTTCGCCAATGCTCTGTCGGCTTGAGTATTGACCCATTCAGCAGCATCCTTTGCCTGAATCGCCGTAAAGCCAGAAGACAATGAAGACTTCTTCGGACTACCCCAATGTATTTCTGTACTGAAACTTGTAATTGAGGGAATAACAGTGTACCCCAACTGCTCTAAAATGTTTTTTATTGCGGGATGAAGAAGTGCGTCTGTATCTATGTTTGAATTCATTATTCGTAAATTCGGATATGCCTTAAATTCTCCCTTTTCAGCTGCGGCCTTTACTTTTTCAAGAATCTCTAGAACTGCTTCGAATTCTTTGACGCGCGTATCTTTGGTATCCATGACTTCCTCCATGCCCAGTTTAGGGCGGCTATACGCTACGAAACTTATCTCTGCACACTTCTTTATCGGTTGAAATGTACCGTAGCTTGAGTATTATTGCAAGAGGAGGTACCCCATGACAGACGCTTTAGAACTAATCAAACAATTTGAAGGTTGCCGGTTAGAGACTTATTTGGACAGTCGAAAAATACCGACTATAGGCTGGGGGCATACAGGTCCAGAAGTCCATAAAGGATTAGTGATCTCACAAGCTAAGGCTGATGAAATGCTGCAGCAGGACGCGCGCCTCAACGAAGTTGTTATGAACAAAGCTCTCAATCACTACCTCGTACCACACCAATACGCGGCGCTTCTGAGCCTGATGTATAACATTGGAAAGACGGCATTCCTTTCCAGTACAGTTCTCAAGCTTGTAAATAAGAGAGACTATGCAGCAGCCGGGCAGGCGATTCTCGCATGGTGCCATGAGACGGATCCAGAAACTGGAAAGAAGCGTGTGAATAAAGGACTGCTTCGCCGCAGACAGCTCGAATCCAAACTATTCTTGACCGGGAGTATGTGATGTTGCAGACTTTTGCAGCTTGCTCGATTATGGTAAAGGCTCTGCTCAGTCATAACCCCGGTGCGCACGCCATTCCAATCGATGAAGTTGGCGGCATGATGATTGCTTGGGCGGATCTTGGGGCGTTGCATTACACAACGTTCCTACCGTTCCCGGGATCTGAAGAAAAAGAAAACGGCTCTCTCGTTGTTGGTCAAGACCATTGCGATTTTTATGGCAAGCAAATGTGGCGGGTAGATTATATAAGACCTTGGAAAGACGAACCTAAACGCATTTAGGTGAGAATACCCATCCAAGGCAAGAAGTCCTTGCCGGAACGCCTGTAAATACGAATTGAAGAATACAACTTGCTGGTTCCATCCTCCATATATCCAAGAACCAAATCCATTATCTCATCTTTGGTGTAAAACTCGGTATGCCGTGTAGGCTTGCCAGCTTTGTCCATCGTAGTTAGGTGATAGTCAAATCCCTCTGGGACATGAGAATATTGAAAGCCGTCGCCGTTTTTGGGAGGTTTCCAAGACATTATAGCTCCTTACATATTGTGGGCGACGACTTCGATGATGGCCGGAGATTGGCCGGAATCATCTGTGAACCAGCGTGTGAGGCGCACTACGCGACGAGGAATAGAATCTCCCCGTTCTGCGTCAGTTTGTCTCAAGCTACGAAAAGCAGCGAGAGCCTCGGATTTGGTATAAAATTCCATCTTGTAACCAGAGCGCCATTGTCCGTCGGCGAGTACCTGAACTTGGAAATCAAAACCCTCGGCGCGGTTCCAGCAATCATCGGCAAAAATTGTCATTACCCCTCCTGGTAAGCTACCATCGCGATTGTAGGCTCAGATATTTCATCGGTCTGTTCTGGGCGGGTCATGAGGACTATTCTCAGCTGAGGACTGCCGGCGGCTTCTCGCAGAGCTACGTATTGTTCCTTGATTGTCGCTAGGTCCCAATAGCGCCGAGGAGTTTCTGAAAATTCCCAAGCAACACCATTGGAAGATTTTTGTGCGCAATAATCCACGCCTTCAGGACGGCTCCAATGTGATTCTGTAGTGGTCATATGCTCTCCTTAGACTTGTTTGCCGAGCATTCCAAATAGAGGAAGCTCATCTGTCATCTTGTTTCGGGACACAATCTTGTCTGCCATGGATTTCATTGCTTCTGTAGGAAACGGCTCCGGTTCGGCTCCTGGAAAGTCAATGAAGATGTGCGCTACTTTGAAGCCTTTGTTGCGGAAAAAGGCTACCTCATTAGGCATCCGGCAGTCATCTACAATAATATAGACGTCTTTGTCACCCTCTATCTCGGCCTTGTGTCTGGCAAATAAAGCCTCACACCAATGGTCCACATTCTCCGCACGAGCGCCTTCACCGATGCTGAGGAGAAGTTCCCGCAAAACTACTGAAGCTCCGTCCAACTTAACTACTTTTTTTCTCTTATCTTTCTGACAAGTAGAGTCAACAAGGTGGTGAAATCGCGGATGAACAAGTGTTTTGGCCTGGTGACGTACGCCTCTGGCAAACCCGTCGCGGATAACTAGGCTGGGGTGCCGCAATGCGCCATGAAAAGAATCAATCATATCTGCGAGAGCGTCCGCAAGAGTAGTTTTCCCTGCACCAATTCCAGAACCAGACACTAGAATGAAAGTTACTCCCATGACCCCCTCCGCTTTGAGAATAATTGCAATATACGCATGGCCCAATCCAAAATCCAGTGATTTTTTGGCGTCTCTTTTACATCTAGGATAGACAACTTTTCTTGATGGGCCTTATAGTTCCGAAGCGCGTTGACGGCATTTCGTATTTCGCGGTCTTGACACAAGGTTTGAAGGGCTTTTATCGTGGCGCCTTTTATAGGAATCGGCGCCAACTTAACAACTTTTTGAAGTTTGTGCTTTTTCAAAAGCTCTTCATTGTGTTTTCGCCGCTGCTCTTCGTCTTTTTTCATCAAAAAATACCTACAAGTCCAACCCTAAATGTATTTAAAGCCAAATTCGCAGAAAAAGTCAAGGCCACGGGCTCGAAAATGAAGCGACCGACCGTCAGTTCAGTAGTCTGCAACGAAAAGTTGGTAGACGACGAAGATAGCCCCAATAACCAGCGGTTGTTCCGACGCTTTTCTTCGGATTTTATGATGCTTTCCGCTTGGGACACCGACGATGTCTTTTCCAACTCTTGTGTTTTTGATATTTCTTGCTCGGTATCGCTGCTTCTTTCACTCTCGGCGATGGTAGTACCATCAGGATGCGTAATAACGCGATCCACACGCCTATTCCGATACACAACACGGTCCACGACACGATCCACGAACCTTTCTTTGACCTGAACCTCGATCACCTTTTTCGTAATCACTTTATAGACATAAGAAGGTTCGGCCGAAATAAAATGAGAAATTCCCAAAGCTCCAAGGAAGCCTCCAACCACGAATCCATAAACTATGAATCTATTACGCGCCAGTACTTCCAAACCCACCATCTGCTCGGTCCTTTCCTACGTTCATAGACTCACAATCGGGACAGGCCCCAAACATCCACCGAATTTGCGCGATTCTCATCCCGGATTCGATGCGTTTTCCAAAGCCACCCACTGCTACCAATATTACATGAATTTCTCCGGCATAGTCAATATCTACGACTCCGCCCAGTGCCACGACGCCTTCACAGGCAAGACCGCTGCGACTCAGAACTTGCAGATACCAGCTAGAATCCCTAGATCCTTTTTGATCTATGTATAATCCAGTAGGAACCTTAACAGGAGACTTCCCAGGTTTAATTTCTATTGCCTCTGGAATATCGGCGAATACGTCAAGACAGGCACTGTGAGGGGAGCCCTTCATCATTTTAGAAGCAATGTGCTTTGGCGCATAAATGAGTTTCTTGGGAGTCGGAAGTTTAGTCATCGTTTGTCAGTCTCCCTTTCTTGTTTCCGCCTTCGAATGGAAGCTTATGAACTTTGTCGGAACCCGGATAAACAGCCTCAATATACTTCGGCTCTCCGGTGGCAGTCCAGCCATTTGCAAAGTCGAATTTTAAAGTTGGCATCTTGATATCTAGAGGCTGTTCACAGGAAGGGCACGGAACTTTGCCGTCTTTAATCTCCTGATATTCTTCCCAGCGGTCAATCTCTTCATGGCCGCAACTCCCACAGAAAAGATCGAAAAGTCTTCTTGACACTAGTATTTCCTTCCCTACAGTCTAAGTATCGAATATATAATACGAGGAACGCATGAGCGACGCAATGAGCCAATCGCCTAGCGATACGGTAGCACACGAAACGCCAGTAATGCAAGAAGTAGTAACAGCAGTTGTCCCAGAATCCACTCCTGAACCAGCACCTGCGCCTTTCGAAACCAAAAAATGGGCCATCAAAGCCAACGGCAAAGATCGGGAAATGAGTGAGGCAGAACTCCTCAAATATGCTGGTCTAGGTATCACAAGTGACGAACGGTTCAAAGAAGCTGCTGCTGCAAAAAAGGAAATGGAGTCTTTCCGTAAGCAGCTCATGGATGGAGATCTGATTCAGACCCTTCAAGGAATGGGGATGAGCAAGGGTCAAATCGATGAATACCTGGCCGGCGCGATTACTCGGTATGCCGAACAGGAAGCGATGACTCCGGAGCAGAGAGAGCTTCAAGAACTGCGCGCGATGAAAGCTGAAAGAGAAGCTCAACAGAAATTGGAACAGGAAGAACGCCAACGCAGAGAAGAGTTTGAAGTCATTCAGAGAGAATATACAGCAGTCCGAGATGAAACTTCTAAAGCATTTGAAGAACTCGGATTTCCGGATTCTCCGATCCTGTTTGACAAGGTTCTTGCTGTGATGGAAACTGCTGCGGAAGCGAGATACACGATCAGTGCCCGCGATGCAGCGAAGGTAGTCTTGCAGGAAGAGGTTCCTACACTGGCTAGCTATATTAAGTCTCTGCCTAGAGAAACAATAAAACAGTTGCTTGGAGCCGATCTCGTTAAAGCTCTTGCGACTGAGAAGGTAGTTGAAGCCAAGAGAGCTGAAGCTCCATTGACCCAGCTTCGTGAGAATGCCGTCAAGCAAGCTTCCTTATCCGCAAAACAGCCTGCAAAACCGAAGACTCATTCCGAATTTTTTGATGAGCTTAAACGAGAAGCAAGTCAAGCACTCAAGAATGGAGGTCGCTAATGCGGCTACTCAGCGCGAGAGACTCAGGTCTCCTCGGGTCTCAAGGGGATATGATTTCCCTTATGTTCACAGCATCGGCTGCTGGAACAGTTCACACCCTCATTGCTCCCCAACGGGGCGCAGCTTCTAAAGTTTGGGCAGTTACCGGAGATGGTTCAATCGACCTGACTTCGGCTATCGCTCAGTCCATCGTTAAGTCGGAAAGCGGTGCAGCTCTTTCTTCGGAAAAATCTGCTCTTGCCACTGGCTTGGTAACCTTCTTCACGAACGTTCCTGCTGCTGCTGATGGCGCCAAGTCCGTTGCCTTCGCAGTGGGCGGCATTGGTTGCGCACAAGTGGTTTGGGCGCAGCTCACAATCATGAGTCGCGCTTCGACCTCTGCTGCTAACCCTTCTCGCTCGCTCGCTCTTGAAGCAGGCGCCAAGGTTATCACCGTTCCTGTCGTTCTGGATGGCTCTAGCCGCATCCTTGATGACGCCGGTTCTGCTATTGCTCTCTCTTCTGATTCATTGGTTGCTATCCCTGGCCATCATGTTCTGTTCGGCGGTTTCACACTTACAGACGTTGCTGATGCTCCTGCTTCTGGAGACATTCTGCGTCTTGACCTCATCGTCAAAGGATAAGGAGTTTAAATTATGACTATCGGTACACAGGACCTATCTACCGCAAATGCACTGTTCCAGGAAGTCTACGCGGACAAACTCATCAACCTGGTTCCAGAATCAGAAATCCTTCTGAAGAAGATTTCTTTTGTTCCTTCAAACAAGCACAGTGGGGGCGTTTACAAGCAAGCCGTCTCTCTGAACAGAAACCATGGAGCCACCTTTATTGGTAACTCCGACCAGAACTTGGATCGTCCAGTTCCTCGTGGAAATATCTACGATGTTGCTCAGATCCAGGCTTCTGCTATCGCCATGGCCGGTGCAGTTTCTCAGATGGCCCTCAGCCGTACTGAAAAGAATGCATTCGTCAGCTTGACGATGGACTCTGTCAAGAATCTATCCACCAGCTTCTCCGCTCTCCAAGAAACTGTTCACCATTGCGGTGGATCGGGCCTTGGAACTGGTGTTGCTAAGACAGCTACCTTGGCTGCGAATGGTCTGTACCTGACTGTTGACGGCCTCGTCACAGGTAACCCAACAGATTTCGCTTCGGCAATCTGGATGGGTGGCGAACAGATGGGCGTAGATATTTACAATGCTTCCACTGGAGCCTTCGTTCAGAGCGCTACCGTGACAGCTGTTGATTTGGCTACGGCTCTCATCACTTTGGACAGCGTTGCCAGCTTGGTTGATGGCACTTCCTACACCCTTTTCCGCTCCGGTTCGAAGGGCCTTGAATCCCTTGGCCTTCAATCCATCCTGAGCTCCACTGGCACATTGTTCGGAATCGACTCCTCCATCCGCAAACTGTGGAGAGCCAACCAGTATGCTGCTGGAAGCGTTAGCTTGAGCTACAAAGTTCTTGCTGATGCCGTTTCCAAAGCTCGTAACCGTGGCCTGCGAGGACCCATCACCCTTCTGGTTAACCCAATTGTGTTCCAGAGCCTGTTCCCCAACTTCGAAACTGTCAAGAGCTCCGGCGCTACCCCAATGAGCCGCGTGTTCACCAGCAAGGATGAAGTTGTTCGTTTGGAACACGGTACAGATACCATCAGCTTCCGTATCGGTGGAATCAAGGTTGATGTTGAAGCATGTGACTACGTCAAATGCGGATACGCTTTCGGCCTCGATTGGTCAACATGGGAACGCGTTGGTTCTTCTGAAATCAACTTCCAACCCCAGATGATGGACAAGAGCCAAGGCTATTTCCGTCCCCATCCTACTCGCCTTGAATGGGTTATCGACGCTGTTTCTGACCAGGCCCTCTTCTGCAACATGCCTTCGAAGAACCTGTATATCTCCGGACTCGTTGTCTGATCTGAATAGTTCCTCCTGAATAGAGGGGTCGCTTCGGCGGCCTCTTTTTTTTGTCTAATGTAAATTCTCCAGAGGTCGATAAAGAGACAGGAGGATTTATGGATATTGTGCTTGTATCACTTGCTTTGCAATTTCCCCATACGGTATACGGGTTTGGGGAACGGATGTGTGGTGACGTCCATCAACCAAAATCTTGCGCGGCCGGAGCCCTTACTGCAAGTGGTGAGAAATTTGATCCTTCTGTCATTTCTGCAGCAATCCCAATGTCTAAAAAGACACGAATCCGTACGATGAAGATTTGCTTCTTGAACCCTAAAAAGGGTCGGAAAGTTTGGGTCAAAGTGAACGACAAAAAGAATGAGCGCTATATTGGAAAGGGTGGATTTGACTTTTCGCCCGCTGCGTATAAAGCACTGACGGGCACTCAGGCTACAAAATTTTCCTCATTGGAAGGTCTCCAACTTTGTAGTTGACTTTTTTACACAAACGTGAGAAGATGCCCTATCTCTTCCAGTAAGATGGGGCTTTTATGCATTATTTTGGCAACGCAGCTACGCAGTTCTCGGGGACGGGAATCTCTGCTACATTTCAAACAAAAGCCTTAAATATCTGCAATTTTACTCGTGTGTCCTACCAAATAAGTACCACTAATGCGTCATCCCTGAATGTAGCTGTAAAGCTGCAGGTAAAGCACGGCCCTCAAAGCAATTGGGTTGATGTTTCTGGCGCTACGGCGACTATCACAACAAGTACAGACAATGTAATCGAAATATCGACAGGCTGCGACCAAGTTCGTCTTGTGACGACCTTTACAGCAGGATCTGCCGACTTCCTTATCACCGCTTTTGCCAAGCCTTTCTGAGGATATTATGGATACTGCAGACTCGTCTGTTTTGACCTCTTTGATTTCGGCTCTTTCTAAGGACCCTTCTCTGCTGCTGCTTGCAGTTGTTATCGTTGGTGTCGCTTACGTAGCCTATCAAATTGGTTCAAAGGTCCTATTTTCGATGGGTGAGCATATGAAAGGGATCACAGAAGAAGTGAAATCCCTTAAGGAAGTCATCCAATTATTTGTTCAGAAAACAGACCTCAGACTTGAACGGATCGAAGACCACGTCAAAGATACCAAAAAGGCAAGTTGAGGTTATTATGACCATAACAACTAAAAAGAGACCTGGAAGTGTGATGGTGCGGAATACCGTCACCACTTTTTCGCCGTCCACAGGTGTCGAGGTCGGTCTGGTTCCTACATTGACAGGACCTATACGGGTGGACACAGGGACAGCGGTTACAGTAGTCGCCGCAGATGGTACCGTGGTCTGTGAAAATGCCGCAACAGTGACTGTGTCTATGCCAAGCACCTTGACCGGTGATGATGAGTTCGTGATAAAAGACGGCGCTGGTGGGAGAGACTCCAATCCCATTACTGTAACCATCAGTGGCGGGCAAGTGTTTGAAGACGGAACTACAAGTTTTGTTTTCGATTCGGATTTTATGGCAATAGGTCTCGGATTTGACTTTGAAACTCAGACTTGGTTCTATACATGAAACGGTTGCGCAGAATCCCAACTTTGAGCACAGAAGTCACTTTGACTAATGCGTCTGCCATTGTGGTATGCCAAGCAACCTCAGATGTATCAGTTACACTTCCTGCCGCGCCACCTCATGGAATGATTATTGGTGTTGAACCTAGCACCGAAACTGCATCTGCTGTTTCGGTTACTGTTGGGGATGTCGGCCAAACTATTGATGAGCCAGGAGTTACAACAGTTGAAGAAGGCGGACCTCAAATACTATTCCAATTTTGTTCCACCAATAATCGTTGGTATATCATAAACGGCTAAAAGGAGACACAAATGCCGCACGATAATCCAAAACTAGCAGCAATCATCGCTCTCAGACAGCAATTGAGAAAGACCTATGGAGAAAAGCTGAGAGACCGTCCTGCGGAAGAGAGCAAGAAGCCAGCAGGCCTCGAAGTTATGATTGGCGTGGCCAAAAAGCCAGAAAGGCCTATGGAAAAAGTGCCTTCCAAGGACAAAGAGACAGAACCAGTTCCTCCTAGTGAACTGCCTGAACACGAAGCTATGGAATCACCGGAAGAAGAGAAAGCTGAACAGGAAACTGGTGTGGAAGCCCGTCCTGACCTTCTCTCTGAAGAACCAGAGCCAAAGAGTGAAGAAGACCTTGAAACGAAGCGCCTTCTTGATAAGCTCTTTGGGAGACGCAGCAAGTAATAGAGGTGTATGATGGCTATTTCAGGGGCGGAGCTTATTTCTAAGGTTTCGCGGCGCGTCTCCTTGCCTGACAATCAAGGGTTATTCTCAGTCACTGACCTCCTCGAATTCGCTAATGATGTGATTATCGAGGAGATATGGCCATTTCTTACCGGTCTTGTTAATGAATTTAATATGATAAAGGATGTTATTCCTTTGTATGACACAGAGGGCAACCTTCTTTATCCAGCAGGTTTAATAGGTCTGCCGCCTCGCTGCTATGGGCGCGTATTGCGTGAAGTCAAATACCTTAGCACAGAAGATGTGATTCATAATATACCGCAAATTGACCTTGTTAATGAAGACATGGTAAGCGACTTCTTAAGAGCTTCATATATTCGTGGCTTTAGCATGATGAGTGATGGCGTAAAGCTTTGGGGGGACCTTAGAGCTGTGAACGGAAACATCATATTTCATTATACTGGAAAGCCTCCCAAAATCCTGACGCCCACAGACAGCGCGGACTACACATCTGCTTATGCAGACATCACGGGAATGACGTTTGGCAGCGACACATTCACTTTCGGGACCAATACCGTAGGTACGTATCTAAATACGTATTGCCCAAGTGGTGAGACGCGCCTTTTTGATATCATTAGAAAATCCACAGGAACTATGCTGGTTGCAGACGTCCCACTGAGCCGCAATACAACTTTATTCTTGACGGATGTACTGACGGGCGATGACCTTCGCGCTTTGGCAGGCTTTCAGGTAGGTGGTGTAGGAACTACATTTGGAATGATCGGCGGAAGCGTAAATACAGACATTTATGCTCCTGATTTGATGATCCAGCCTGCAGGGTTGTCCAGCTTCACGCCTGGGTTTCCTGAAACCGACCAGCTTTTGATTCTTGGTGTGGCTTGTAGGATTCTTGAGGCCCAAGATCATGTCGAAAATTTGCAAATAATGGAAGCTCGCAAAGAAAAAGTTAAACAACAAATAGTTACCATTCTTGGAGACCGGATTACTGGAGAACCTCAAACTGTAACTTCGGCAAGAGGTATCCGCAGGGCCGTGCTTCGTAGAAGAAACTGGTATGGAGGCTGGTAATGAGCTCGCGGCAAGATATCAAAGGGGTATACGGCATTGCTACAGAAGCCAATCCTCTCGATATTACTACGAATAAGCCAAACAGCCTTCAAGATTGTTTGAATGTCACAAGCACAGAACACTTAGTTGTCCGCAATCGACAAGGTATGATACCTCTCCGAGACTTATATAGTGTCAGTGGTGGAAATACGGATTATACGTTTACACAGATGTTTGTGGACCCAACTTTGGCCGTGTCAGACCAAGATCAGTCTAACTTGCTGATTACACGTGGCGCCAATTCATCTGTCGACACTGGAATTATCTGGAGTGCAGGCAGCGGCGATTCCCAGACTGTAGTGGCCTACAGCAATGGTTCGGCCAGTGCTATGACCTCTGGACTCAATGCGGCCCATTATACACGTTTAGACGGTGCTACAGACACTCCGTTCTATGGGAAGGCCAGGTTCCTTCTCTCTAAGTCTAGAAGCCATCTGACGGCCGGAAATGGCCTCTTCAGCGCTACGTACACCACTTCTCCAGAATTCAAGCGGTCTCTCGTCCCACACATGAAGAGATTCAATCCTCTGACAGAAAACAGCACAAGTTTGTCCGAAGATAATCGCTGGTTTCAGACTGGTTACAAGGTGTCTCTCGTTGCTTTAGTCAAGGAACAAGTAGGAGACGCCGTATATCTAAGAGGAATTCCTACAGAACCTGTCGATCTTTACAATCCAGGGTTGGCAGGACTGGTTCGCTTGACTGGAAATGCTTCAGTTGGGTCTTCTGACCTGGCTATTTTCAATACGAACCTTCCTCTAGATCGTGGAATTATCGAAATTTACAGAACAAAACAATTTAAAGCTACTGAAGTGCGCCCCACTCAATACTTTAAGTGTATGGAACTCACTACTACCGATGCGCTGCTTACAAGTTCTGGCGGTTTTACGTTCTTGTCCGCGACAAAGACCTTGGATCTGATTCTGAATGATGACGCCTTGCAGGTTCAAGAAATACTTTATACGGACTTGAGTGCGGGAGACGGCATTGGAGGCCGGAGTGCCCTTCCTCCAGTCTGTTCAGATGCAATAAACTTCAAAAACTATGCAGCTTACTCGAATATTCTGCGGGCCCCTTTTTCTACGATCACTTTCACCGCTGTTCCGGCCGCAAATGACAAGCTTCAAGCAGGGCTATACTCCAATGGCTCCTCTGCAGTCACTGTAGCCTTGGATTCGAAGGCGAATTCGACTACGGCGCCATCGACAGACGGTATTATGGACTCTACGGAAACCACATTCCAAGGCGTTCCAAATCAGATTTACCCTCTGGTAATTCGTCCTATTGACCCAGTAGTTACAAGTTCAACTTATGACGATTTCAAAGTGCCTTTTTATGCCAGAATCCTTACAACTGGAACTGTGACTGTGACTGGAACTGACACGGTCACGATAAACACCGGAGCCGCAGTCTCCTCCAACTTTGATTTGAATAAATTTCCTGAAACCGGTGTTCTTTGTATTTCTCAAGGTGGCGCTACAGGCAATACCGGGAAAGTAAAGCTCATTGTCACATACCAATCCAGAGAGTCCACTGGAACAGCTATAAATTTCAAGGGATCGGTTGCATTTGGCGACGCGGATTTGGCTACTGCCGTATCTCGTGTACCGACTGGAACAGAATATTTTGCTTGGTATTTACCTGGCTCGACAGCTATCGGATCAGAGTGCTTTGCTATTGGCACAGTTGGAGCAGGAGCTACGGGATTCAGCCTTCTTCCTACATATGCGAAGTACCCGACGGTTAAAGCTATGCAAGACGTTGTCGGAGTCACTACGAAATACGCATATAATGCTGGAACCGGCCAAATGGAAGCCTATATTGCCTTTTTAGGCATCAATAATCTTCCTATTACTCTGCGACTTGAAGCGTCTGCACGCCAGTTTGTTAAAGATTTTAATGAAGCAAGAACAACGGTGGATCAACCATATGCTACGTACAATGCAGCTTCTCCTGGCTCTATCATTTTTGAATCTTTTGTGGTGGGTGGATACCATAATGGGACTAGCAACATTCAATTCCGGGGAATCTATGTGGCTGGGTATAACAATACTAGTGGGACTGATTTGTCTGGTCTGCGCCTTAATATCCCGGTAAGTAAAACTTCATCAACACCTACAAATACCACATTTAACAATCTTTGGTTGAAGAATGGCTTGATGTTTTCTAGGCTGGGTCTGCCAGACAACTGTTATTTAGGAAGTCCCGACGCCGTTGGTGGCTATTTGTACCCAATCAAGGTTGGGGCGGATAACCGCAGTATTCTTAGAATAGCTGTCAGCAATGGTGTTCTCTATATATTCAAGGACCAAGAGGGTGTCTATCGTCTGGATGTGTCTGAAGGTCTAAACCTCCCACAATTAACACAAGTTATTGCTGTTAACAAAACAGTTTGGTGTATCGCTCCTGAATCTGTTGTTGAGATGGAAGGGGCAATATATTTCTTGAGCAATGTAGGATTTGTCAGACTAAAAGATGACCAAATTGATGTATTAGAAGACAGCATTTATACAGATATTGCTCAATTGACAGCAAACAGTACATCTCGTGGTGACCTATTGAATGTTGTTGGTTGGGGCAATACTCAAAGAGGGCTGTACGGCTGCTATTTCCGTGTAACTAATTCTTTTGACCAAAGACTATCGGATCCAGGTGCTGGTATGCATTATGTGTACCACACTAGAACAGATAATTGGTTTAGATGGGAATATTTGGACACTATTAAGGCAGCAATCACCAATCCATACACTGGGGCTCTTCATGTATTGAGTGAAGAGCATAGATTAAACTCAGAAGTTACCACAACTACTGGAATAAATGTTGCATTAATAACTTTGGGCAACACAGGTAAGAATTGGACCTTGGTTCGCTCTGAAAGAATCAATGGAAGCCTTTTTGACCCAACTGTAAGATACGACCATTTAATTCCATTGACCGGGTCTACTTTAACATTCGGCAGCGGCGTTATAAATATAACAAGATATTCAGCGACACCAACGACTCATGATTTTAATATACACACAGTTACATACCGGCTTAGAAATAAGCAATTATGGTATAAAACTGCTGCTGGTGTATATTATAGGGCCACTATCACGAATGTTATCTATCCATCCTCAGCAACCAGCAAGATTGTGATCTCTCTTGAGGGTATTACTGGGAATTTCCCATTTACTCCTGGAACTGGAGACTTTCTGGTTATAGGTGTAGATTCGAGTCTTACCTTCAATCGGTATTATTTAGCTGGCGGTAGCAATTTAGTTCAGTGGCAAGAGGTCCAGGCCCACACAGGAGCCGGAATCTCTCTAGACGGCCTTACAATGTCTTTCAAGGGTGAAAATAGTTCTGACTTCTCCACCCCAATCGTCTTTAGCGCATCTTCAGATCTATTCCGGACTCTAGTTGACCGGAATTCAGCTCGAGGACGTTGGATGCAGGCCAAAGTTACACATAATCGTCCTTCCCAAGATTTCAAAGTCAATGGATTCTCTATAATTTTCGGAATCCAGAATACCTTTCGGACCAAGAAGTCTGGATCTTAAGGATAAATATTGCGTATCATATTCTGCTGTGCTACCCTGTAGGGGCTGGTGGATGCAATACACTGCGAGAGTTGCCTTTTAGCGGCTAACTGCAGAACATCCAAGAAGTTCTGGTTAAACAGTTCCATCGGCGTCCTGACTTAAAGAACTTGGTTGTCAGGACACTGCAGGCTGGATCTCTATCAGCCCTGACTGATATCAGGGACTCTTCTGAAAAGAGATAATCGCAAGTGGGGAAACTAGGCTCCGAAAGGAGCAACGGTTACGAGAAGCTAGCAAGCATCCCAACCACTGCCGCGTAAGCCGAGTCGTCATAGACTAAGCAGGTAAGACCAACTGAAAAGTTGGTCATGGGGTAAGGGGGAGCTTGTAAATTCATATTTAAATCCAAAGGAACTTACTGTGGCTGGACAAAAAAATCCATTTCAAAAGCAAGCTCCGACAGGACTGCAAACCTTTCTGAGTCAAACTCAATATCTTCAACAACAGAAAAAGCCGGAGGAGAAACTTGGGCAAGGATTACTCCAGCAAGCCGGAACAGAAACACAAGCTACTAGTCAGAGAAATGAGAAGATCGGAGAGAAGACGCAAGAGACACAAAAAATTGGCTCCGAGTTCCAACCAGTCGAATACAAGGCGCCAACCGTAGCCAAACCTGATGTCAGCAATACAGCTCTTACAACTGGTGGTAGTCTTGGAGCGTATGGAATTGGCAAGGCAGTAAGTACTGCTCCGTCTTCACAAGATTCTAATATAATACAGGGAATCATAAATGAAGGGTCTGTAAAGAATGCTCCAACAATAGGAGAATTACAGACTCAAGCTGCCAATAAAATAACTGAATTCCAACAAGGTGCCCAACAGAGAATTCAAGATTATTCGGCGAACGTAGGGCAAGAAATATCCCAATCTGCTGCAGCAGCACAATCCGGCCTGACAAACCAATACAATACAGCTTCAAATGCACTTCAGTCGTCAATTGATGCGTCAAAAAATATAGGACAAGTGGGACAACTGTCTAGCACTGAGCAACAAGCTCAAGGTCTACAAAATGTTCTTAATCAATATGGAACATCTAATATTGAAGCACTGAGCGCGCTTCTCGGCGGAAGAACTCTTACCCCCGAAGAACTGGCATTAACCAGTCAAGTTTACCAAGGGGACATTCAGAATCTTAGAGGACAAGCTGAACAACAGAATATCCAGGCTGAGCGTGTGAAATCTATGAGAGATTTCTTACAAAACCAGTTAGGTGCTCAGCAAACTGCAACAGGAACAGAATTATCAAATAAGAGTTCAGCAGGGGCTGCCCAAATAATGGCAGAACAGACAAGAGCACAAGACCAAGCTAAAGCAGATGTAAATACTCTGACACAAGACCTTGAAAGAGGTGCCAACACTCTTAAATATCTGTCTAGCGAACAGCTAAAAGGATATCAATTACAGATAGCTAAAGCTGCCACAGACAAGATTAAAGAAGATATTTCGAGCTTAGAAGCTATTACATCTAAAAATGTGGCACCGGGAGAAGAATCTCTTGCAAAGATTAAAGCCATAGGTGCGTATTATGATGGTCTTGTGCAGTCCCTTAGAGATAAGGATTATGATTGGGCAACAGAGGCACTGCGTGCTCAAGCTCTACCATTAATTAAGCAGACAATGGATTTACAGACAGCACAGATGGACCTTGCGAAGAAGAATTATGAAAGAGAGATCGCACAAGTCCAACAAACTCCTTCAATAACTAATAGAGACGAGTACGTCCAAAGTGTTGGCACAACTGCAGGACTAAGTTCCTCAAATTCTTATATTAGTGATTTTCTTAGTAAGGGCGCCCCAAAATCTCCAGGTGACCGAACAGAAGAGCAACATAACTCTTCTAGTCACGTGTTAATCGATGCGTGGAACTTACTCCCCAATCTGAAATTTAGCTATGACGCCGCAGAGCGCACAAAACAAATGGATGATTCTAAAACTGCTTGGTTGCTGTTAACTGCAGCTCAAGAAAATTTCAGAAAATACGGAATGATGCGAGCAGGAGAGGATTTGGTTCCAGCTATCCGGGCAGCATATGCCCAATGGCAAAAGGCTAAAAATGTGGCAGAACATCCTTGGAGCTATGGCTCCGACGAAGATATACTCGAGCTTGAACAGTTTGGTTATGACAATCTCAAAGACGCTTTTGGATTTGCTTATAAAGACAGACCAAGGCCTAGTACCCCATCTGTTTCGGGCATAAGAAGTCTTCCAAGAAGAAAACTAAACGTATAAGGAGCTACAATGGCATTTACAGATTGGATTGGTGGGGCACTTGGCGGAGCTGCTTCTGGAGCTATAGCCGGCAATATGGTAGCTCCTGGAATCGGTGCCGTAGTAGGAGCATTGGCAGGTGGTGCTCTTGGTGGCTGGGCCGCAAGTGAAGCTGCTGCAAGATCAAGAGGGGCTACAGACGCAGAAGTAGCCCAATTAAAAGCTATTTTTGATCGCGTTGACAAAGAATGGGCTACCCCTCAATATGACGAAACCGCAAGAATAACTCCTGAAGAATATAAACTTGTTGGGAATTATATTCCTGAGTTCGCACAGTTTGTTGAAGAGAACAAACCCCAGTTAATATCACAGTCTGTGTCTTCTCAAGAGCGCCAAGCCCAGAGAAACGCTCTCGAACAATACCGTCAAATGGGGCAAACCGGCCAAGACGCAATTGCAAAAGCCGCTGAAGAGCATGCAGCCTTCCAAGCCAATGCCGCCGAACGTCAAAAACGTTTACAGATAATGCAACAGGCTACCCAGAGAGGGCTTGGACCAGAATCTATGGTCGGAGCAGAGCTTGCAGGTGCCCAACAGGCCTCTGATCAACAAAGACAAGCAGCTCTTGACGCAGAAGCCCAAGCTCAACAGAGAAGAATACAGGCCTTACAGCAGTATTCTCAACTTGCTACAAATATGCAGCAACAGAATCTGACAACTGAAGCCAAGAATGCGGATATTATTAATCAATTTAATGAAAGGCTTACGCGCTCTCGTAATGATTACAATCAATATCGAGCGAACCTGGCCAACCAAGCTCAACAACAGAATTTGAATTATCTTAGACAGACAGCGCAAGCAAATACAGGGCTTCAAAACCAAGCGCAGGCAATGAATCTTCAGCGTCAGGACACTATAGCGTCCGAAAAAGCGCGTATGGCAAACGAAAAGCTGAAGGCGTTAGTCGGTCAAGGGACAGATATTGCCAAGACTCAAGGTCAAGCCGGTCGTGATGCGGCAAAGAGATTTGGTGAAGGTGTATCCGCAGGTGTCTCAACCCTGCCAGGATTGTTTGGAGCGTTTGCACCAGCCCCAAAATCTCCTTTAGATGTAACTCCGGCTACTCCAGCAGCTCAAGCTCTCGATGTATCAGCCCCACTTTCCGCTTCCAAAAAATATAATCTTGGGCTAAGCTCTTAACATTCAAGATCGAGGACTGAAAAATGGCCGGCGGAAACTTCCTAGAAGAACTTTATAGCCAACATTTTGGTAAAAAACAGGGCCGAGACTCTGTTTTACAGCCAGGAGTTTCTGACCAGGAGTCTCAACCTCCAACAGACACGACTACTGGAATAGAGCAGGTACCACCGCCATCTACTGCACTTTCCGCTGCGCCCTCTGCCGCACCTTCTCCAGCTCAATACCCGTCATTTGAGCAATCTCCTGAATTCAGCCGCTATCAAGAGCTGAAAAAGAAGCAAATGGAGTCCCAGGTCACTCCAGAAGACAGACAAAGACTCGCAAGTCAGAGATCTCTAGGATCTGCTCTTCAAGGCCTTGTAGGGGCTATTGGCGCCGCTTCTGGCGGGAACGTGGCTCCATCTATCCAAGGTCTAGAGAGATCAAAGAGCGAGGCTGAAAAGGCCCTTGCAGAGAAAGGTGCCGAATCCGAGGCATTCGGGCAACAGGCACAGGCCGCCCGTCAAGAATATGCTACCCGAATGGGAGATTTGTCTGCCCAGCAGAAATTTGGACTTGAAGCTCAGCGCGGAGCGCAAGAACAAGGAAAATATCAGGCTGAATTTGGTATGGCCACTCCTGCATTGATTGAACTTGCCCGTAAACGCGGAGTTCAGGTCCCAGAAGGTGCTTCTACTAAAGAAGTGATGAATCTTATCACCAATACGCCCAACGCAGAATCGATGAAAGAGACGAAGCTGTCTCCAGATATGCGGCATGAAATAACTACTGAGTATCGTTTAAATCCAGATGGATCTAAGGGCGATGTTATACAAACGTATTCTGAACCTAGTAAATTCTCTCAACAATCTGCATTGAAAAGCCAAGAAATTAAGGGCAGAATCCAAGAAAGTCAAGCTAAACCATTTAAACCAGAGAAAACTAGTGATGTAGTTATATCTGTCATAGGGCCTGATGGAGCTCCAAGACAGCAAGCCGCAACTAGATATAATGATGGATCTGTAACATATATAAATGATAATGGCGAAGAAGTAAGAGAACAGCACCCGAAAGTTCTCAACCGTGGGCAAATCACCCAAGGAAATAAAGTGGCTCAAAAGGCCGATGATGCCTCTGACAAGGCGATCGACAGCGCAGCGGCTGCTTTGAACCTTGCTGGGCGTGTACAGACTTGGGCGGCAAAAACGCCTGCCTCTGCTAGATGGTTAGGGACTAAAACAGGAGGGTTTATTCAAAAGACTCTCGATTCAGAAGGCGCAGATATTGGGGCTGACGCGGAATTAGATCATCAGAAAACAAAGAAAGAGCTCACTGGAGTTGCTGCCGGGGAAAAAGAAGCGAAAGACCTCAAGATAGCTACTATTTCTAAAAATGATATGGCAAATCCAAAATTTATGGTTGAAAAGCTAAAACATAATGCAGCACGGAGCTATGCATCTTCTGCTGCGTCACAAATAGATGGTGCTGCGGATCGTGCTCGTCAGCAAGGCCATGAAAAAGAGGCCAGAATCTTGGGGGGTATGAGAGACCAATTAATTCAAGGCTTCCCGCAATATACCCAAAACGACCCTAATTCAGATGCTATTTTGGAATTTTACAAGAATCTTGCCAATTCCAAGAATGTATTCGGAGAAAATCTTGTTTATACACCTCCTAAGAAGGAAGGTGGCTCAGAAAAGACCCCTGCAGGAACTACTTCTCCAGCCCAGGTATCTTCCCCATCGATGCCGGAATTCGCTTCCCAGCAGGAAGCTTCTGACGCCGTTCATAACGGACAGCTGTCTCCCGGAACAAAGATAAAGATAGGCGGTAAAGTATACACCGTACCAGGAGAATAAAATGCCAAAGCCATTGATTAATTTTATTCCTGTTGCTGATGAATCAGAGAAAAAGCCATTAATCAATTTCATACCTGAAGAAGAACCTGCAGCACATGGACTACGGGCGCGAGGTGAAGTTGAAGAAACTGCAGCAGAAAAGAACGCTAAGATTGGACGCACTGGCTTACCTGCCCTTGTCGAGGATGTTGTAGCTCCTGTTGTTACAGCTGGAGAGGCCGCAGGGAAAGCACTCCCATTCGGAGCTACGGAGTCTATTGCCGCCGGTATCCGAGAACTAGGCAGTGCTGTCTTAGAAGGGCGCTTACCGTCTAAAGAAGGTTATCAATCCCAGTTAGGGCAAATACAAGGTGCGCAACAAACGCTCGAACAAGAACACCCAGTGGCGGCAACTACGGGTAAAGTTGGTGGTACTGTTGTCAGAGACGTGGGTATCGGTAAAGTTGTATCTCCACTGCTTGGCATCGCTGGTGCTGCCCCGACAATTGTGGGTCGAGTAGGTCAAAGTGCTCTTCAAGGAGCTGCAATAGGTGGTATAGGGTCTGGAGCAGAAACAGCAGCCGAAGGTGGTGACGTAGCAGATGTGGCTAAAAGTGCTCTTGCAGGAGCTGGAATCGGAGCTGGAGCTGGAGCTGGAGCAGGACTTATTACAGAAGGAGCACTAGCAGGAGCTAGACATGTAGGGCAAATCTTCTCAAGTAAGCCTACAACAGGGCAAATTACAGAGGCTCTAAAAACAGCGTTGCCAGAAGAGCCTGGAGTTGTGTCTCGAATGGCTGCTTCGACTCCTGAAGCTGCTGCTGCACGTGGACAACTGTCATCAGAGATGGTCGAACCTAAAGGAGCAATCAAAGAAGTTTTAGGAGCAAAAAAAGAACTCGGGAGCTTTCTTGGAGAAGAAACAAAAACACTCCAAGCTACAGGAAAGGCTACTAGGCAAGAGCTTTTTGAAGACATTCCTGAAAAGATACAATCTGCTAAACAAAGTTTTCAAGAACTAGAACCTAAATTTCAACAAGCTATCAAAACTCTTGATGACGCTCCTGGATCTTTTGGTCTTGTAAAGGAAAATTGGTATCAAAATCGCGAAAAGATTTTAGGACCTATTATTGAGCGGTACCGTGCCCGTGTGGGGCCAGACCTAATTAACAATTTCGTCAGTGATATTGACGAGGCTGTTTTAGCTGCTAAGGACGGAACAGAGTTATCGGGAAGATTGACTAGTATTTCCGGAAATGCATCGAAGTACCTCAATAGGCCGGGAATTTCTGCGGAGAAAGCACTTGGTGGTGAACTTACAACCTCCGCTAAAAACTACATAATGGGCACTGTAGCGAGCGCAGAAGGATCTGCTGATATTGCAGCTCGAAATGCGGCGTATCATCACTTGAAAAATGTGGAAAAGTTGTCTAATGCACAGATCGCTAAAGTATCCCCGGATGCCGTAGCTCGTGGTCTTGGGCAAGAGGCGGGCGACAGATTCAAAACAGCGATGACGCAGATCAAAGCCCCAGAGTATTTGTCTCAATTCCCGGATCTTCGCGCAAGAATGCTTGCGGCTCAACAGAAAATCTCTGAAGTTGGCCCTCAAATAACTCCTGCGGAACGGGCATCGGTGTTTATGGAACACCTTCCAGAAATAGCCCAAAAATTAGGACCTAGTAAGGTGGTAGAATTCCGTGGTAAGATAGCTAGTTATCTTGACAAAGGCGGTGATTTAGCCTCACTATCTGAGGCGGCTGCAAAGGGGTCTCAGTCTGCGTCCGACATTCTTACCATCGTTCAGCGCAGTAAAAACCCAAGGAACTTGCAAGATCTCGCCAAAGCAGCAGAAGAAACAAGCCTACTCAAACAGTTAAGCGGTCTGTGGGAAGGCTCGAATATGGCCGCTGCAGCCAAGAACATGGCATTACGGACCACAGGTCTGCAGCCTTTAGCGCCTACCCCAGAACTGCAGCAATTGGCCAAAACCTCGCCCTTGGAGGCTTTAAAACTGCTACAGAGGGTGCGCAGCCAGTCAGGAATCATTCCGTCTGCCGAACAAGCAGCCAAACTTGGCACGGTTATCGCTCCAATTGCAGCTACAGAGGCAACATCTAAATAATCTATTGACACTATCTCCGATTGTGGCGTACTGTAGTTTCACAGTCGGGGGTTATATGAGTTTGGTATTTGAACTCCAGCGATCTTTTTTTGGTAAGCGTGAAGAGCTAGGCGAAAAGCTATACCTTGCCACACTTCGGCTTATTTGGTTGGTCAAACATCGGGATTTGCGTTTGCTTATCTTGCGTTGTCTGCCAACCAATGCAGAGTATCTCTATGCAGTGTCTGCTTGCTGCCGCAAGGCGAAGTTTGATGCGAAATATTATGGCTACGGGCCCAAGAAGCGGGCTCGCCTGATCAAACATCGTGTCAAAGAAGCTGAGCGCAATGTATATAATATGATCGCCGGTCAGCTCAGCCTCCTCCGCCCCAAGATCGAAAAATGTAACACACTTCCAGACAAAGATACTGTGGAATCTGCAATGTTTGATTTCATGATGCAGCTCCATAAGGAGTTCTTGGAGAAATAAGATGTCAGACGTAAATCTGGATGATATTGCTGCTACAATTGAACGCATTATTGAGCGGGAAGTTACACTTATTGAACATAATGAAGAAGGCCTGCCACGCGCCCTTATCCAAAATCTAGAAACTCTGTCTAAGATTCTAACGTCTTGCCAAGAGCGTCAAGATGCAAGACGGCAAGCCACAGGTTTTGAATCAGCCTCTATGGACGACCTTATGGGAGTAATGGGGCTAGACGATGAATAAAATTGTCTTTGACCCAAATCAAGCTACTGAAATAGAATTAAACTCTCACTATGAAGCATGCTATCGTGGTAGTCTTCGGCATCTTCTTCATAAAGGTCAACGTAAAGTCTATGATCGGTTCTTTCATCCGGAGTCTTGGGATATAGGCATTTTAGCCTCGCGCGGGTATGGAAAAACCTTAACAGGATGTGTGATAGCAATAACATTCGCTCTCCGAAATCCCAATACCCGGACAATGCATGTATTCCCATCAATGAAGCAGGCATCTGACTCAGCAGGAGCTGTGTATAGGATGTTGTCATCGTCTTTACCAGCAAATATTAGGCCAAAATTTAACAAACAAGAGGCAACTCTCCATTTTAAAAATGGTGCAAGAATCTGTCTGCGCGGTGTGCATCAAAATAATATTGAGCGGCTACGTGGTGGGAGAACTCATGCTGTGGTGGCCGATGAGATCGGATTCTGGTCGGAGGATACCTTTATTGATGCATGGCGGAATTGTTTGTTGGCCCAATTTGTAGGTGCAACTAATCATCCTAAAACTTTATTTCTTACTACGCCGCCATATCATAAAGACCACCCATTTTTAACGGAAGTTTTACCTCTAGCTGTCAAAGATAACTCATTCTTCCAAATGACTTATGAGGATAATCCATTTGTCGATTCGAGATTAATGAATAAGTTTATTGGTATATACGGAAAAGACTCTATAGGATTCAGAAGAGAATATATGGCGGAGTTGGTGTTTGATTCCGCATTTACACTTGTCCCAGAGTTTAATCAAGCCCGCCACGTCTCCTCTGAAAAAGTGGAAAACCCTCCCAGAGACTCCAACGGGCTGCCGGTAAGCTCATTGACAGTTCTCGGAGTAGACACAGGCGGCTCTATCGATAATACTGCCTTTGTTGGCGGATTTATTGACAGAAATACCAATAAATTCATTGTAACTGCGGAACATATTCTAAATGATCGCACTTTAGGTCGTCCCCACACGCTCGCGGATGTGGCGTCTCAAGTTACGGAAATACGGACATCTGAACTGAACAAGTTCGGCAATGAAGGATTCACATCTATTGACTGCACGCCTCTGGTTGCGAGTTCCCTCCGCCAAGAGTACAATCTTGAATTTAATCGGCCCAAAGTTCGTAAAGTAGTCGATAATATTGAATTCTTACGTGAGCACTTTGCTTCAGACCGAGTTGTTATAAATCCAGATTGTACCAATCTCATTGAGACCCTAGAAAATGCCCTTTGGGATGAAGACAAGACAGGTATCGCCCGCTCCAAGCAATATGCGCACGGAGACGTGATAATGGCCTTGATTTACGCTCTAAGAGAAGTACAATACATTTGGGATTCCGCGCCAGGTTCTAACAAAGAACTAAACAAGCTCTCAAACCGGAGGATCGACAATGCTAACATTTCCAAGAGGCTTGCTGGTATTTTTCGCACTTAGCTCTCTGTATCAGCCCTGGTTTATTGCTGCCGTGTGCCTTGCTTTGGTGCTGGACGGGTTCAATATCCTTTCACTAGTCCCTCCAGTAAAGCGCGTTGATGATTTGGAGAAGGCACTGAAAGTCGCCAATGCAGACATCGAGGACCTCAAAGCGAAGCTCCAAGCTAGATTCTCTGGAGGCCGCTAATGGCACAGAACTTCAAAAGAAAGTTCAAAAATCTTGTTCCTCGCACTGCAGATGGGCAAGCTCTTCATTTACAACAAGTTACAGATGATCTTGGATTTCTTATCGACCGCGGTCTAGCTGTCGGAGGTGCAATTCCGTTTGAATTTCAAACTATCACGATTTCTCCCAATAGTACTACTATATTAGCCAGCCCATCGATGGTCCTTCGTGGCGCCGTATTAATCGAGACCTCTGGCACTCCAGTTTCAGAATACGCTTTCAAACGTGTGGACAACGGATTACAATTCATAGTCGGGGCACTTCCCGAGAACACAACAGTTACAGTGCTTCTGGTAGGAGATCGCAAATGAAAGATAAATATCTATTCCTTAAAAGCGATAAAGATATTGCTGAAAAGATGATAGAGAAGCACCGCCTCGTAACGAACTATTTCAGTAGCATTGGGTATTTGAGACTGTGGCGCAAAGCCTACAAAGCATATTATGGCACGTATTATGACCGCGAACCCGGTCTCACAGTTGATGGTGAGCAAGGTGAACTTACTCTCAACTCTTCAAACCATTTGCGCAATATCATAAAAACTATCTTAAGCCTTATTCTTCACAACAAAATTGTGTTTGAACCTCAAGCCGCCAATACCAGCGTCGAAGCCGCCCTTCAGACCAAAACAGCCAAGATGATTTTGGACCAATTCTTCTACGGCGAAAAGAGATTTTCTAGCGAAATCAAATCCATGCTTGAAATGGGCCATTTATACGGGACTTCGTTCATCGAAGCCTGCTATGAAATGGACAAGACAGTTATTGGTGTGGACGAAAATGGAGAAACGGCATATGCCGGCGAACCTGACCTTCGGGCCTACAGCCCTATGGAAGTCGTACTGGAGCCATTCATCGAAAAGTGGAAAGACCACCAGTATGTTGCGCTTGTAAAACTTGTCAATAGGTCTGAACTTCAAGCTTTGTATCCGGAATTCGCAGAAGCTCTTGATGATATCCCATCTCCTGTCGATATTCAGAATTTTCCACCATTTTACTCAAGAACCGATGATTTTGTAAGAGTGTTTAAGGTTTACCATAAGCCAACCAAAGCCATCCCTGAAGGAAAGTATCTTGTATTTTGTGATGACAAGACGATTCTAGAGTCTGGCCCGAATGTTTATGGTCGCATTCCTGTAACAGTATTCCGTCCAGATGTGAAATACGGCGGAATCTATGGTCATACACCTCTCTTCGATCTTTTGGCACCGCAGGAAGCTTACAACCTCATCTCCTCTTCCATTCTCACTAATCAGGCCACATTCGGCGTGAATAACATCGTTGTCCCCAAAGGCTCTGGCGTTACCGCTGACATGATTCAAGAGGGCCTCCGGGTTCTGCAATACAATCCTCATCCTGAGCTTCCCAATGGCGGTGCTCCGGCTCCCTTACAGTTGCTGCAATCCGCCCCAGAGCTTGCTCAGAATATGAAGAATTTGATTTCAGATATGGAACAGATTTCTGCCATAAGTCCGACAATGCGCGGAGGCGGACTCCTTTCTGGAACTCCGGCTGCGTCGCTTGCCATCACAGCTACTGCTGCTATGACATACTCTTCCCCAACCGAGCAAGAATATATCACAGCTGTTGAAACTGTTGCTACTCACCTTCTTGATATCGTTAAAACTTTTGTCACTGAAGAACAGATCCTGGAGTATCTCGGACCAGAAAACAAATGGGCAGTGCAAACCTTTAAAGGCGATGATGTGAACCTAGTTCGCCGAGTCCGCGTAAATGTCGGCAATGCCTATTCCAAGACGTACTTCGGCCGTAAAGACTTGGCAGACACGATGATCAATAATGGTCTGATTAAGAATCCGACTCAGTACATCCAAGTTCTCGAAACTGGTAGTGTTGACCACATTCTTGAGCCTATTTCTCGTCAGGCGAACTATATTGAGTATGAAAACCAATTGCTGCTTGGTGGTCAAGTCGTTACTGCTCTAGCTACCGAAAATCATATAACACACTTTCAAGGCCATGCAGACCTTCTCAATAATCCAGAAGTGCGCAATAATCCAGAACTTCTTTCAAGGGTTGTAAAGCATATTCTTGAACACCAGAATCTCATGGAAACAATGCAAGTCCAAAATCCAGTGATGTGGGCAATTGTAACGGGACAGCCCATTCCTGCACCACAACCCAGTCCACTCTCTGGCGTTCCTGGCCCTGTTCCTCCCGGTCAAGCCCCTGCAGCCCCACAAGGCGAACCGAGCGGAGAAAACCAGCCGCAGGAACCAACCCAGCCAGGAAGTTTTGAACGTGCCATTGCAAATCCCTCAAAAGCCGGTTATGATCAGGCGAAAGCTATGATGGCGAAAGCTGAAAAATCATACCAGCCCTGAGGAATAGATGAAGAAGCCGGAAGATCTAGACCCGAAGTTAACACTTCGCGGCGGGAATAGTGGCCTTTTGATAAATGGTCAAATCTATGGATCTTCCGAATCTTGTCTTCGGAAAATTCTTCTTCGCGCCCACGGGATTGAAAAGGCTCCAGATGAGCTGAGCAAATACATCTTTGAAATCGGACATCTGAATGAGAAATTCTTCTGCAAAGGCCTCGCCGCAGCTGGGAAAGAGTTCATTGAAGAAAAGCCCGTCGTAGTTCCGATTACGGACAGGGTCAATTTCTGCGGGCACAGCGATGTGGTTTTGGACTCAGAAACACTTGTCTATGAACTGAAGTCCGTAACTTCCAAGCACACTTACGATAAAATTTTCAAAAAGCGAGACATCCGAGCAAAAACTCAGTATCTCGCACAGTGTCTGTCTTACATGCTCGCCTTCGAATACAGCCTCGGTAAGATCGCATTCACCAGCTATAAAAGTCAAAACTACACTTCTAAAACAAAAACTCACTGTATTCCATATTATGCTGAAGTTATTGTGGATATACAAGATTACCTAGAAGAACCCAGTACTGCGAACTTGAATTACGAAAAAACAGAGTTCGATTTGGAGATTCTCCCGTCAGGAATTGTGGCAATCGATGGAGAAGAGACCCAACTTCATGTGCAGGCTGTGTGGGACTTCCAAGAGGCTGCTGCCAAGGTTTTAGAAGATGTAAGCATTTACCCTACCCGTCCAGTTCAGGCGTCTCCTTCTCATTGGGGAGAATGCGGATTCTGCCCGTTCAAAAATATTTGTGATCGCTGGGAAGCAAAAGAAATAAAAACAGCTCAAGATTTTCTCGAAGAAAGCCGAAGAGAAGTACAGAGCCAACACCCAACCAAGGAGTAAGCAGTGGCCAAGATACAGTTTAACGTCGACAAAAACGCCGTCGTTGAAGGAATTGAAGATACCGATCCTTCTTCCAAATCTAGCGGAAGTGCTAGTAGGTTTTTTGAATCTGGCACGCACCGAGTTCGTATTCTCGAATTGGCAGGCGAGCCAATGGAGAACAGATACGACAGCACTTTTATTGATATTTCTTATATTCTTGGTGACGACAGTGGGAGGTCAATCCGGAAATTCCTAAGCATTCCCACAACCGAGAATGTGTTGTTCGGTGACAGAGCCTCACCTCGCCAGAAGCGCGACCTGGACTTCTTTTTGTGGGCACTGGGCGTCACCGTCACCTCGGAAACATTTTTCAAGGTACTTCCAAAACTATTCACGGACCCTTCTGCCCTTGTAGGGTGCGAGCTGGAAATCGACTGTGGATTTTACGGCCCCCATGTAAAATTTATCAGCCCCAAACTTTATGGTGCGTTTGACCGTGATGGTATCGCACTGATGGCTGATGGGGTCGCTATCACGGCACCAACTCGTGATGAGGCTGTGGCACTTATTCGTCGTGCGGGATTGGTCAAACCTGACGAAAAGATTGCGACGTTCGCACAGATTCTTCGTATGAAACCTGCCGAAGGGTGCGAAGGGCAGCTCGACAAGCTGCTTGAAGAAAAGCCGAAGGTCGCCTCCAAAGCGTCTCTGTTGAAGCCTAGAGCCCCATTTTAAGTCTCAACTAAGGAGAGTCTTATGACTACGACCGACGACACTCGCAATAACGAACCAGAATGCGCTCATTCAATCTTTTCATGGTCACCCTCTAGCAATAGGGAGATAGCCCTAACCCTACACAAAGATTGGGCTATGTACGTCTCCCCTGAAGTCTCTGTAATTGTCGACCCAGAGCTTAAATTGATAAAACTTCTACCGAACAATCTAACCTAAGTCTCAACTTCTAGCCCGCGAGGTCCAGTAATGTATCTCGAACACTGCCCAGCCGTGTTTATGCGGGCTGGAACTTTCTATCCCGCCTCTGAAGTACGAGACCGTACTGGATACCGCTCTGTGTATTATTTCTCTGAAGATGATGCACAGGAAATTATTGCATCACATTCCAGCGCAGGTCTTAAAAAGTACTGCGTTGGGTCTTATGAGCTGATTGTAGATTTTGACGGCGAGCAGTGCGATAACATCCCTAAACTCTTAGATACTTTGAGATCTTGGGGTTTGGGATATGAACTTTGGTCTTCGGGCGGGAAAGGCTATCATGTGGTCTTTCACCACCAGCCCGTATACTCATCAAATCTACCTCTCGCCCAAGCGCAATTTTTACAGAACCTTGGGGTAGTCAGCGACCCATCTTTATATCGCCCGAGCAGCCTGATTCGTCTTCCTGGCACCATCCATGAAAAGACTGGCAAGCAGAAAACCTTAGTTGAAAAAGTGGAGGGATGTTTTATGGTTATTGATTTCTCAAAGGTGACGCGTAAAGAAAACCCCCGTCCTACATTTGCAGATGGCGACCCGGCTCTGCTCGCCCTCGCGCTGGAATCCCTGAGCTACCGTATCGGACGCACCCCATTGACCGGTAAACGTCATACCACCATTTGGGGGAGTGCAAAAGACCTATTAAGAAGTGGACTCTCGTATAACACCGTGTTAGAATTGCTGGTATTGCTAAACAATACATGGGACAACCCCAAATCAGCAGACGAGGTCCGTAATGCCGTCGATCAAGCCGCGAATCAACTCAACAAACGGTAAACTTTTGTTGTCCCTCGACCCAGGTACGAACAAGGTCGGGGTAGCGATTTGGCGACTCGGCGGCACTCTCACCCTCCTTCAGGCCACGACTCTTGAATTGCCCGCATCCCTTTCTTGGGACAAGCGTATCAGAAACCTTCCTGAAATTATGGTAAAATTCCTGCAAAGTCTGGGCTTAATGCCTTCCGACATCAACTTTTACGCTTTTGAATTTTATCGCACTATGAACAACTATCTTCCCCTTGTGTCAGGAATTGTGTTAAATCTCCTTCAGGAATCGTCATCAAATGCCGATTCGTTTGTATCACCGAGTTCGTGGAAGGCTTTGGCCAAACAGCTCGGCAGTAGCTGCTCTGGCACAAAGGAGGTCAAAGGATGGGAGGCATTCAAGGGGATGGTCTCGGACGACAACTGGACGCGGATGAAGGCCCTAAATGGCAGCTCGCCCGACACAGCGGACGCAATCCTGATAGGTTTAAGCTGGTGGGTAAAAATGAGTCTTGGGGGTCTGAAGCCCGGTACCCTGACTTGGGTACAGGACGGGTCCATATTTTCGGCCCACAAGGCCCCGTCGTCTCCGGTATTTGTGATGAAGGGCGTCCGCTCTCGCCCGAAAACAAATTCCATCATGGCGACGAAACCGGCCGTACGCTCCGCAAAATCCAGGAAGAAGTACTGACGTGGCTTGACGAACACTGGGACGACTATGACGTATTTCTGATTCCAGCGTCTACAGGCGCCGGCAAGAGCATGATTGCCCGCGCCGTCCAATTAGCTACCAATGCTTTGATTATTACTCCTACCAACCAACTTCTCGCGCAATACAAAAAGACTTACAAATCCCTAACCACGTTCATAGGCCGGGACAACTATCCACCAACTAAACATTGCGTTCGCTGTTCCGACGAACCGATGTATAAATCAATCCAGATTTGCGGTTCCTGCCTGTATAAAAGAGACAAGCTATTACACAACGACGGCTCGAGTCACGTCGCCACGAACCCCTTCGCCCTCTGGTATGCGCGTAGCTCGAAGAATCCGGCGATGCAATTCGAGCCGCGTGATGTTTTTGTTGTTGACGAGGCTCATATGGTCGCGTCGTCGATTTCCGAAATCGTCACACAACGGTTCGCCCAATCTCGCTTCAAGTGGCCCGAAGACTGCGTCGAGGATATACCTAAGATGATAAATTGGTTAGAGATTATCGCTACCAAATTTGAGACCCGTCTAGAACAGGAGCTCGAGGCCGGTGAGATTAAGACTGCTGCGCGTCTTGAGAAAGAGCTGGGCAAGATTCGTGGTGTTTTGGTTGTAATGTATGAGGCTCCAGAGACTATGATTGTGGGAGTAGAAGAAGGGACCACGCGGGGCGGAAAAATAAGCAAGACCCTCGTCTTTACTCCTGTTGATATACCTCCGACGATTTGTCGTAAATTATTCGCAAAAGCTCAAAAAGTGATAATGTTGTCCGCGACTATGCTTCCCCACGAGGCAAGTATATTGAGCGGGGACCCTACGTCCCGAATCGCGGTGCTTGGAGACTTGGAATGGCCCATCCCAGTCGAGAACCGTCGCATTTATTGGGAACCGATTTCTGAACCCGCCAACTACAAGACTCCGCCTGAAGTGTGGGTTGAAAAAATAGCTCAGGTGGTCAAATCCTTTCCGCTGGGGCGGACATTAATACATTGCACATATAGTGACGGCGAATTGTGGAAGCCTTTATTACAACGAGAGTTCCCAGACAGAGCAGTAATACACCACACTAAGTCAGAAAAAGATGAAATGTTGGCATATTATCGGAAAATACCTAACACCATCTTGCTGGCATCTGGAATGAGTGAAGGCCTAGATTTGTCAGATGACCAGTGCCGATTGTGTATTGTGCCGAAGATGTATTTCCCCTATCTCGGCGATGCGAAAGTGGCACGCCAATTACAATTGGGAAATCAACATTGGTATTCTTGGCAGACCTTGCGCCATCTTATCCAAGCTGTAGGGCGCGGAGTACGCCATAAATATGATTGGTGTTTTACGGTAGTTTTAGACCCCAGATTCCCGAGAATATTCAGTAAAGCTGAGAGACTTGGGTTTAAAGAGTTTTGCCGCAGCATTGTTTGGGAGCAATCTATCGAAAATGAGGTTAAGGTTTATGAAAATATTGCCGATAAAGAGAAAGGCCTAACAATAGAAGGAGGTGAGAGCTTATGAAAACATATACGCGAGACCAACTTAATATAATCCTACAAAACCACAGGCTATGGGTAGAGGGTAAAGTAGATGGGGAGAGAGCAGACCTCACCCGAACAGATCTCTACGGAGCAAACCTCTCCGGAGCAGACCTCCGCAAAGCAGACCTCCGCGAAGCAAACCTCACCCGGGCAAACCTCTTCTGGGCAAACCTCTCCGGAGCAGACCTCCGCGAAGCAAACCTCCGCAAAGCAGACCTCCGCGAAGCAAATCTCACCAGAGCAATTCTCTACGGAGCAAACCTCTCTAGAGCAAACCTTTCCGGAGCAGACCTCTCCGGAGCAGACCTCTCCGACGCAGACCTCTCTAGAGCAGACCTCTCCGGAGCAGACCTCTCCGACGCAGACCTCTCTAGAGCAAACCTTTCCAGAGCAGACCTCTCCGATGCAGACCTCTCTAGAGCAAACCTTTCCGGAGCAAACCTCTTCAGAGCAGACCTCTCCGATGCAGATCTCTCTAAAGCAAACCTTTCCGAAGCAAACCTCTCCGATGTAGCCCTCTCCAGAGCAAACCTTTCCGGAGCCGTGCTATTCGATACAAACTTCTCCGGAGCAAACCTTTCCAGAGCCATGTTATTCGATACGAACTTCTCCGGAGCAAAGCTCTCCGGAGTGAAGCTCACTAGCGCAAATCTCTCTGGTGCGAATCTCTCCGGAGCATGCATCCTCTTACGGAGTGAGAGCTACATTGTAACTTCTGATAATTTTGAGGCGTTCTTCGGTTCGCGTCATTGCGGATTTCGCATTGGTGATTACCTCGCAATCGGATGTCAAATACATACTCTTAAATATTGGGAACAGGAGGTAGAAAATATAGCCAAAGCTGCCGATTATTCTGTTGAAGAGATTAAAGAGTACGCAACCAATGTGCGTGAATTGTGCGCACGAGTGAAACAAGGAAAAGGAGAATAATATGGCATTCTTAGATCTCAAATCAATCAAATCTGCTGCGAAGGCCCAAAACTTGACAGTAGAAGGTAACTCTTACTAAGATTGTGGAAACGGGTCAGCGGTTTGGAGTATGGACCGTAATAAATAGTATCACAAAGTCCCGAGACGGGGCTACTATCTGTGAATGCAGATGTGATTGCGGTAAAGAAGCCTGGCAAGTGCTATCAGACCTAAATAGAGGAGCATCTACACGGTGCCGGAGTTGTGCTAGGCGTGCGGTCCCTATTACAGGGCCATATATTTGCTTTAATGAGCATGGCACGGTATTGGAAGCTTTATATAGCAGATATATGAAATCCAAACACAGATGCCAATCGCCTAAGGTTTGGAATTACAAAAACTACGGCGGAAGAGGAATTAAATTTCTATTCTCTTGTGCAATGGATTATGTGCGGTATATGTATACATTATCTAATATTGAAAAATTGCTCGAAGGGTGGGAAATTGATAGAATAGATAATGACGGAAACTACGAGCCAGGTAATCTAAGGGTTACGACACGCACCGAAAATGCCAACAATACCAGAAAAACTGTATGGATTATACGCGGAGATGGAAAAGTGTATAAAGGGCTAGCCGAAGCCACTAAAGAGGCAAATACGTCTGCAGGCAATATTGTCGCGTGCTGTCGCGGTAGAAGAAAAACTGCGGGGGGATTCACTTGGAAATATAGCGCTCAAGATGTTCGACAATATGTCCGATAAGGGTTCAGGACAGATAAAGGAGACAACAAAATGGCGTTTTTAGATATAGCATCGCTTAAGGCGCAATCCGCGGCACAAAAGAAGAATCGCGGACAGCTTATTCTCGTTACGGGAGTCCGTGGAGAAGGTAAATCAGCCTTTGCAGGTACCACCAAATTACCTACATTATTATTGCATACTGCTAAGGAAGCGCACGGAGTAGATAGCGCAAATATCCACGGCAAAGGATTAATCACTAGCGTGTGCCTTAACATGGACGATGCCGGTAAGATTATATCAACCCCAGAATCCCAACCAGACTCTACATTGATAAACTTGTTCGATATTTTGGCTATGAAAAATTTGGAAAAATCCTTCGGAGTAGTTGTTATAGATAGCTTGGAGAGTTTGGACCCCTACGTATCGGCTTGCCGACAAGTGGTGGATTGTGGAAAAGATGGATTCAAATCCAACGCCGAAATAAAGAATGTATGGGATAAGATCTTGTCGGCTTGCATTGAACTGACCTACAAGGGCGTGCATGTAATCCTTAATCTTCCGGTCGAAATGAGCGGTGACCCCGCGGCTCCTAACTTCACCCCGGTCCTAAGAGGGTATGGCAGCGCCAGCAATATTCTTGGAGCTTGTCCTACTATAATCCGTGTCACTCGCCTAGTTACACAAAATGAGTCAGGAGAGAATGAGACAGTGCACGCAATTCATACTGCAGGGTTGCTCAGCAAAACCAAGACAGTTAAGAAAAGCATGCATGATCGGGAAGGCACGAAAGAGAATAGGAGTTTTCATCTTAGAATAGCGGGGGTAGCTTCGAGCGAGGTGCCAGAGTATCTTCATGCGGATTTTACTGAGTTACTCGCTCTGATTGAAAAGAAGGGCGCTAAGTAAGACTTCTCAAACTCGTCCTTTTGGAGCCTTCTTAATGTCTAAGTTATTCGCGATAGACTTCGAGACGAATGGAACTCGCTATTTTTCTTCAGGGTTTTCAGTTATCTGCCTTGGAGTAGCTTGGCGCGAAGGCTCTGAAATGCGGACTCTGTGGTCTGACACTCCATCTGAAATCGAGGAAATTCTTGCAGAATTAGCTAGACAGCAGCATGAAGAAGGTGCAAAAATAGCTGCTTATAACAATACATTTGAACTCGGCGTCATCAAGAACTGCTACCCACATCTATGGAAAGCAGGCCTGACTCCGGACGTCGATGTGATGCGGTTGGTGCAGCTTGTTGGGTTTAGTGACCCTCGAGTTTGGGAAGAAGATGATGAGGACGAAGACCTCTTCGGATTTGACGATGACAGTGGCGGCGGGAAGTCTGAGGACAAAGACGGCGTATTGTTGTTGTCATTGAAGGCCGCTGTGAAGCGTTGGCTACCGGGACGCGCAAATTATGAAGACGAAATCAAATCTTGGATCTTAAAGAATTGCCCAGGTATTAAAACAGGAACTTGGGGCGCCGGCATACACCAGGCCCCCAAAGACCTGCTAGAATCCTACAATGTTATGGACTGCGTTGTAACTATTGAATTGTATGAATTAATAACAAAGTTCTTCGAATTTGAGGGTTATGACTGGCGACAAGACCATGAAATCTTCTATCTCCCTCTCATGAGAGAGCTTGTAGAAGCGGAGTGCCGAGGTATTCGCGTAAATCGTGAGGCCCTCGCAAGTTATGCGGTGGAAACTCTCAAAGAAATCGACAACCATAAACAACTTTTTCTGGAGCAGCATGCACAAGGTATCGAAAAAGTACGCTTGCTGATGATGCGAGATTTGCAGCGCAAAGCTGATGAGGCTCGCGCCAATTTGAAGACAGAAAAGGGCCGCAACAACCGGAAAGTCCTGCGATATCCCGAAGACGCTCCAGAATTTAACGTCAATAGCAAACCTCAATTGGCGAAACTATTTGTTGAAATTTATGGGGCTCCTGTAAAAATCTGGACCAGCCCAAAAAAGAAGACTACGGCGCCTTCCCCCAGTTTTCGCTCAAAACATTTACATCAATGGCAAGGGGCGGAAGAACTTGTCAATGTAGGCAACCGAACCATTGTCTATAAACAAGCATTGAAGCTATTGGAATTGAGCGAATCTGATGGGATTTACCATGTGGCGCTAAGACCTTGTGGCACGAAAACTGGACGTTTGGCGGGCACGGGTGGGCTAAACATCCAAGCGATTTCCCGGCGTGACAAGAACTTAATGAGTGCGCTGTTACCTCCTGAAGGTGAAGTCTTCATAAGCTCCGATGCGAGCTCAGGAGAACCTCGTGTAATCACCCAACTAACAAAAGACAAAAATTATCGAGCATTTACCTATGATATGGTTGGTAAGGCGCCATATTATCGCGGACAAATCCTCATGATTGGGGATATTTATCTTGCTTTGGCTGCGGTTATGCCAGGGACGGCGGAAGTGATCCGCGCCAGGTTTAATGAAGGTGTGTTTGATAAATGGGTGTCTGACAAGGACTACGTTCTTTCTGTCGTGAAGAAACAGCGTACCATTGCTAAGCCAGCAGAATTAGGCCTTTCTTATGGGATGCAGGGTAAGAAGCTAGCGCGAAACTTAACAGAAAGCGGACACGACACTACTGAAGAAGAAGGCTATGCAATCCAGCGGCAGCGGGAACTCCTGTACCCAGATATTATGCGAAAAGCAAAGCAGCTTGCTGTTGCCGCAGAAAAACAAGGCTGCATTTATTCATTGTTCGGATTTCGCGTCGGAGGTGTACCTGGCCGCAAAGCATTCAACGCAACCATTCAATCATCCCTCAATGGCGTTATGGCACTTTATTTACAATATTGGTTAGAGGAGGCCCCTTTTCTCAAATTTGTCACAATTATTCATGACGAATTGATTATGAGCTGTCCTATTCCCTTGGTTGAGGACGCTCGGCGTGCGAAAGAGATTGCCCAGAATAGAGTGAATGAAGTACTCTGTTGGGATGTAACAATGGATTTCGGTTTTGTCACAGGGGCGAACTTGTATGAAGCAAAATAGGACTTCGAAGCACAATTTTAAGTCGACTCGGTCACTCAAAACAAAGAGAAAAGGCCCTGCAAAGCGGTATTTTGTCACCTGCGCGACGGCAAATGCGACTGTTGATAAGAAATTCTTGGCAGCTATACAGAATTGGTGTGATGAAGAAAATGGGGAACTGATAGTGCTCCTCGGACCGCCACATCGCGGCTCGGGGCCGAGAAATGAGGCAGTTTATGACAAAGTATTGCAGCCTTTGCTTGACTCGGGTCATGCCACAGTCGAATTTGCCTTCAACAAAAATTTGCAAGCTATTGATGCGCAGCTCAATCCGCAGCAGTTGAATCCCCTTACCGGAATGGACCATTATGGTGTGTCTCACAAGACCGGTGCGTCCTCCGTTATTTTTGGACACCCCATCCAAGTTTCAAAACCACAAGCGGTAGGCGTAGCGACTCTCCCGCGAATACTTTGGACTACAGGCGCATTGACACGGCCAAATGGCTATCAATATAACCGCATTGGTAAAATAGCGGAAAGCCGTCACGTGCTTGGTGGGCTGATTGTAGAAATCGATGGCCCGATTTATCATGCAAGACACGTACAAGCGGATAAAAAAGGAAGTTTTGTTACTTTAGGTAGACGTTATTTCGCTGACAAAAAGAGTAAAGAAGAGCGGCCTCTATTCATGAAGTTGGGGGACATTCATGTGGGATTTGAGGATGCGCTTTCAGAAAAAGCTACGACGCGTCTACTCCACCAGCTGCGCCCTCACAGCCTTCGCCTAGAAGACCTAATCGATTTCGAATCAATTTCTCATCATACACACAAAGACCCAATTGCGATTTCGAAGAGAAAATTTAAGACATTAGATAGTGAACTGCAAGCGGTGCAAGCATACCTTCTAGGATTAGGTGAGTTGCGCGAAACGGGTGTTGTGGATAGAATATCTTGTACTCACTCAAATCACAGCCCGGACCATTTGATGCGCTATCTCAAAGAGTGGAGATTCATCGACGATGGGGCAGACAACACACGGACCGGCGTCAAAATTATGAACATGGTGCTGAATGATGGCTTGAGCGACCAAGACCTGCTTGCGGCATTGGTGGATCCATCCGGAATTTGCGAGTGGCCGCGCCTTGACACTAGCGAGCGTATTGAAGGCTTCGAGGTCAATTGTCATGGCCACCTTGGCATTAACGGTAGCCGAGGGTCACCAGGCAGCGTTTATAAAGCCTTCGGTCCTTGCGCAGTTGGACACAGCCATACCCCCGGAGTGTATCCCGGACCAGTGCTCTACTCAGGAACTTACGGAATTATACGCCGTTCTTACGTTAAAGGTAGCACCACAGCGCTTAACGCACACACTGTGATTTACAAAGGAGGCCACTTCGAAATCATCAATATTATTGAAGGAAGATACTGCTTGCCCCGAAAATAGGTGTATGATATACTCCCCGGGTATAACCTAGGAGTAAATCATGAGCTATACCGGCCGCACCCCTCGATTCACAGCAGTGCGCAATCGTCTTGGCGCCGATTTGGCCATTACAACAACTGATGCTCAAGCGGTTACCTTTAATACAAATGGAACACTTCGTCTTACAATATCTTCAACTGGTGGTATAACCGGCACTGGCGTACTGGCTATGGGCTCCGCCACTACGTCTCCGATTCACACGTATACATCATCTTCTGGCACGGTTACGGTCCGCATCAATACCCCCGGAACTTCGACTGCCGGTGTTTATACAATAACAACAGCAGGGACGGCCAGGGCGGCTTTTGGGGTTGCCGGGAATACCAATGATTTTATCACAGGCTCTTCACAAGGCGATGTTACATTTGGTTTGAGCACAGCGGGAAAAGCTTTCTTGTGGTCTGCGGATTCTGGCAGCACAATTCACGCAAAGCTTAATTCGACTGGGTTTTTCCTACCAACGACTGTCACATCCGGTCACGTGATAATCGGCGCAACTGGTGGGCAGCTGACGTCAGAAGCACAACTGGCAGTGTCCCGGGGTGGGACCAATATTGCCTCCTATACAGCTGGAGACACGCTTTACGCTACTGGCAGTACAACGCTAGCCAAGCTACCAATTGGTGCTTCGGGCCGGACAATCGTATCGAATGGGTCCGCACCGACTTGGAGCTCCGCCCCCGGTGTGTTGGGGCCGAGTGGATCCACGACAGACAATGCCATGGTGCGTTGGGACGGAACCTCCGCAGCCGCGGTCCAAAATTCGGGCGTTATTGTTGATGATAGCGACAATATGGCAATGCCTGGCGTCTTGACTGTAGGGGCCTCCTCAACAACCCCCACACATACTTACACATCATCATCTGGGACCGTCGTCGCACGTGTGAATACCCCATCCGCAACGACTGCTGGTGCTTGGCGCCTGGACATGAACGGCACGCAAAGGTCGCTGTGGGGAGTGGCGGGAGTCGCTAACCATTGGGTTACCGGGTCCGCACAGAACGACGCTGTGCAAGTACTCTACACAGCGGGCAAGTCCTTTTTGTGGTCCGCTGACGGGGCCGGAACTACAATCCACGGCAAGTTGAACTCCTCTGGGTTGGCCCTTCCGACATCGATTTCCAACGGGGTAGTCATCAGCACAGACAGCGCTGGGACGCTCACATCTGAGACGTCTCTCGACGAAACCCGGGGAGGAACAGGGCTCACATCGTACACAACCGGAGATGTGCTTTACGCGTCTGGTGCTAATACCCTCGCCAAATTGCCTATCAGCTCAAATGGGAGCTATCTAACAATTGCCGCAGGCGTACCTGCTTGGACGAGCATCACAGCGGTTACGGGGCCGGGCAGCTCCACAGACCGCGCAATTGCTACATGGAATGGGACTGGTGGGACAGCGCTGCGGAATACGGGAGTGACTATAAACGCCTCCGATACCTTGATCGTGCCAGGCAATCTAAGTGCGGGGTCAGGAATCGCTACTGCTGCGCATACTCTCACAACTGCCTCTGGTGCCGTAACATTGTCCCTCATCTCCGCTGCAAGCAATAACTCCATCTTGACGCATGTGGTCGGAGCCTCCACCAAATATTTCAGCGGTGCTGAAGGGACTGCGGGCTCTATTGTCACAGGCTCCAGCGCGGGAGATTGGTCGGGACGAGTTCCATCGGGCAACATGAACTGGTCTGCAGACAACGGCACCACGCGTCACATGTTTTTGTCGTCCTCTGGCCTATCGCTGTCCAATCTCACTTCTGGACATGTCCTTATCGGAGGCTCCGGCGGCTTGGTGTCCTCGGAAGCGTCTCTCCTCGAGACTAGAGGCGGAACCCACCAAACCACGTACACAACCGGAGACACACTTTACGCATCAGCGTCTAATACTTTGTCTAAACTCGCAATTGGTGCCACAAACACCGTATTGCGCGTGGTTGCCGGAATTCCGAGCTGGGTGGCCAATGCCGTGTTTAGCGGCGGAACATCGACTGACAATGCAATTATGCGCTGGGATGGGACGACGGGTTTGCTGTCTCAGAACTCTGGCTGCACAATTGATGACTCAAACAACGTGGCCATGCCTGGAACCATCACAGCTGGTTCCACCTCTGCCACTCCCGTTCATACATTTACTGGAACTAGTGGTACAACGACAGTTCGGATTGACTCTCCTACTAGCCAAGACGGCATCCTAGTTTATCGCGTAAATGCAGTTACAAAAGCTATTATAGGAATTTCAGGATCTGGTGCTCTTGTCACTGGTACTTCAGCCGGCGACTATTGCATACGCACGGCGGCAACCCAGCACATAGTGTTCTCCGCTGACAATGGAGCCACAATACACGGTACGATCTCTGGCACATCAACAAATGCGAAGTGCGAATTCAAAGGGCGGACGGATGCTGCTGCTGTAACTTCAGGGTTTATTGGACAGACGGTATCGACATCTGTAATAGGCACTGCTGGAGCTGTGAATAATCATACTTCGGTATTCGCCACGCCTGCCCTCAACATAGGTGCTGGAAACTGGTTGGTAGCCTGGCATGGAGAGATCGTAAATAACTCCACCCTTGCAGCTACTGGCGGTCGGTTTTCGCTATCTTCAAATAGTGCTGCCCTTGACCTATCCACGATAGGGGCCCATGGGTATTTCGGAACAATTATGAATGCCACAAATAGTAATCAGGAGACTAGATCTGGGGTGGTACCGATCTCTCTTTCTGCTGCTACAGACTACTTTATAACGTTTCAATTTAATAACCTAACAGCAGGAAACGCTACTCTATCAGGGAGTATCGTTGCTACTCGTGTAGGCTAGGAGGCCTTATGCCACATTCAGTCGTAGCGCCGGCGCCAGTGTCGGCAGTCCCAGGACAGTCAGATCCTTTGAACGGGAACTATGATGCTTTCGGCCGCCTTCGTGTGTCTGAGCCCTTCGCCCTATTCGAGTGCACCTTCCCATTTGACCTAGCTCCCATTTTAACGACTTCAATCACTGCAAATGGTGGTACGGTAGCGCATAATGCCAACAAACAGGCAGCAGTCTTGACAGCTACAACTACTGCAAACTCTTCAGCAATATTCCAAACTCGCGCATATCACAAATATCATCCAGGCAAGAGCTCCTTACTGTCCTTTACAGGGAACATTCAAGGCGGCGTTGCAGGAATCACGAAGCGCTGGGGCCTCTTTGATGAAAACAATGGGATGTTCTTCCAGTTAACCGGGACCGCATTTAGCGTGGTAGTCCGCAGCAAAGTATCTGGTTCCGTTGTCGATACCGTAGTCACGCAATCCAACTTCTCAGTTGATCCACTAGATGGCACCGGCCCCTCAGGGCTGACAATTGACCTCACCAAGCAGCAACTATTCATCTTGGACTTTCAATGGCAGGGCTCTGGCCATGTGCGCTTCGGTGTGAATATTGGCGGGTCAAATATTTACGTTCATGAATTCCGGCATGCTAACATCCTCACAACTATCTATAATCAGTTTGGGTTTTATCCAATTCGCGGTGAAATCACCAATACCGCAGCAGCAACTTCAACCATGGAATTGTGCTGTATCACATATGCAAGTGAAGGCGGCTGGCAGCCATTCGGGACTCTGAGAACAGCCTCAAATGGCGGAACATTGCGCAACGTAGGGTCTATAGGGTCTTCACTCCCAGTTATTTCCCTTCGTAAAAAAGCAGCTTATGCTTTCACACCAGTCCAATTTATCGATACAGGAATTTATTCGGGAACCTCAGATGGAGTTTTACTCGAAATTGTGCTAAACGGGACCTTAACAGGGGCAAGTTGGGCAGATATAACTGGATTGTGCCAACAGGATGTCTCAGCGACAGCTATTAGTGGTGGAACGACGATCTATACGTCCTATCTGAGAGGAAGTACGAACGGAGACTCCACAGCGTTTTCCAGTATCTTTCTTCATGCTGCGAATGCGATTCTTGGAACAGACGGTATAGGTGGCTCAGATACAATTACGCTGAAGGCCACTGCTATAACCGCAGGGCCGAGCGTTGCTGGCTTCCTAAATTTTCGTGAGTTGGTCTAGGGTATTAATATGATTGGTATTTATAGAATTTACTGCAAAAGTAATGACAGAGTATTTTGATTTCAATCACATATCTTGTGCTTGTATTCTTCTTTGATACGCTCGTTCGTTGCTTTGCGGATGCGTTCGAGCGCCTCTTTTGTTAAGCGAGTCTTTCCCTTGGTGTTGTCCTCATACCGGATCCCAACTTCTTCAGCATATTTACTAAAGAATTCATAAGGGTCTAGGATCTTTGCATCGTCCTCCACAGTAGATTCTACCGCCGAGCCGAGCATGCGAAACAAAGCAAGGTCTATAACTTTTCCCATTCTGGCTCTCCTTTTGTGCGAGCTAAGAGATACGCGTCTGGTGCTTTGAAATATCCGTCTGTGCAAAGACCCATATCGAACGACTCCGGTCCCCATCTAACGTAAGTCCTCCCATCATCAAGACGACTTACAGAGAACCCTCTATGCTTTAGCGACTGTATGATGCTGAGGGTTTGCTCCGGGAGTACTAGTCCAAAATGGCGCTTGCCCGCGGCAGCTGCAATTTGTGTCAAAATGCTTTCTAGCGTCATAAACCTTCCTCCCTTCTTTTACCTTATCGGCTTGACGGGAGGAAAACTTTAGTGTATATATCCGTCCGCAACAAATTGCATGAAGCGACTTGAAATCACGACAGCTTCCGTACGCGACAACTGAGAAAGATCCTTTCTAGATACTTGATGTAAAAGTCCAATTATATTCGACAAGCATTCTGGAGTCACCCCCCAGTCTTGCCGGGTCTTTTCGGTAATTTTGCTTGTGTATTCTGGATCCTCTAAATGAAAGTTGATGAGCCCCACAACCTCGAATGGATTCACAATTCCTTGTCTTTCCGACCATGAGCTTATCGTGGACAGAATCTCTGACAACTTATTCATTTGTTCTCCTATTTTACGGTTGAAATCTCGCAGCCCCCTCCCGAACAAGCCAACTCTTGGCCTTTATCATTATTTGCTTCGAGAGATGAAAACAAATCAAGGTCCTCAATACCCTCCAATTCTGCTTGACGGCGTAAATATTCTTCGTGTGTTATCGATTCAAATGGCGCTTGAACATAAGTGCCTCCATCAAAAGGTAGAAACGAGACTCCGGCGAAACTTTCTTGGTTGGATAGCACCCATGCTACGATTTCTTTAGTTTCCTCGGGTTTATAGGTCACAGTGAGGGAGACGTTGTGATAATTGGGCCCCGAGGTGTGACTGGGTTTGATCCAATTTTCGAAAATGTGCTTAGACCTCTCCAATGATTGGATAGCCGTTTCATCGTCGCGGTAAATCGCTCCAGATTTCTCAACCGGTACCGAAATGACGAGATTGGAGGTATTGAACTTGTCATACTCGAGGAAGTTCCCCGATTCCGCAGCCCACACTGGAAATCTTGCAGTGAGTAAAGCCGCAATTTTAGAGGTTTTGTCTATGCGCATACGCCGCACATAAAACTTGTCCCAAGCTGCGTGGATTCCTGGGGTGCATTTCTTCCACAAGCTAGTAGAACCGCTTGGTTTTGTACAACCTATGCGCGCAGCTGGCCTAATACCTAGGAGCTTTGCCACTCGTCGGTTCTCTTTTTTCATCTTCTTAGCGACGTCACGCAGGAAGCCTCCATCAGCCAGCAATCCCCAATTTTCGGCTTGACCGGTGATTGAGACTCCTAGCAATGCGTCTCTTTTTGCATTTTTTGTGAAGTTCGGATGAATTGCGGGGAACTCTGTGTAAGCCGCTTGCAGGGTGCCGATACGGACAGCCGCAATGGCCGCCCGCAAGAAAGATTCTTTTGTGGTGTTAGGATTTACAATCAGTTCCGTTAAGTTGCAGAACTCTTTGTCTCGCAAGGATATTTCGTGGCAGGGGTTGTAGCCTAAATTTAAATCGTTGCTGAGAGAGATTCCGGGCTCCCCAGAGCCGCTTGCAAAACACGCTTGTAGGGCTGCCTCGATTTGTGCATCCGTTTCTGCAGTACCGCGCAAAATAATTGCGCTGTTGTTCGCCATCGCACGCTGAGGATTATCCACCCACCACGAGCCGCTTTTACACGCTGCCATGTTACTATCATCATGGGAAAATAGAGAAATCATGGCACTTCTCCGAACCCCGCCCACAACAACTACACTGGCAGTGTAGCAACAAATATCGTGCACTTCAAGCGAGGTAAGTTTGCGGCCGCGCACTCGGGCAAGTATCTGACGGATCTTACTATGAGCCTCCATAAGAGGTTCTGGCCCACTTGCAGTTCCGCCGGTGCTAAGCAGTGCTCCAGCTCCCCGTATCTTAGCGTAGTCCATCTGTACAAGGGGATTGCGGAGGAGTGCCACAATAGAGTCGGCCCACCCCTCCTTGGTGTCTGCAATTATAAAGCGTTCTCCGCCTTTTCCGCGCTTAATTTTCGGTAGTCTATTGATATGATGTTGTTGGACAGAGTAACCAACCCCACAACCGTTCATCAATAACCACATTAAATCATGGAAATCATCAAAAGATTTTATAGCTAGAAAAGAGCAATTATACAGGCGGGCATTGCTGCGCTGCACCCCAACACCAGCGCACTGGAGGCTGCGCATCGAGGGTACGCACAATCCGTCATGCACTGCCTGGAAGGCTTCAGAGATGAGTTTTGTGTGTTGCGGCCAGCGCTGAATGTGCATATCTCGCGTACGATTGATGGCCTCTGTGGGCGTCTCCAATGACCCATCTGGATTGGTTGCGGAATATGTGCGTGCGAACACCAAATCTGATAAGAGTTTGAGACCGTCCATGAGTTCCTCAAAAATAAGGTAAGAATTCTAGAATACCAAATCAGATGTTACTTAGGAACGGCTAGTAACCGCTTCATAACTCTAGCGATAATAGGATGGTCCTTGCTATATACTTCTTGCATTGAGATTTGGGGCTCCCGGCCCAAAGCTTTACATTGGTATTCATACTCCGCAATAACGTGCTCCAAGTCTTGTCGAGGAATCTTGACGTAGTTTGGTAAGTGCCTGCGCATGAAGTAACTGATATACCACAAAGCAATTTCATCTTCTAAGGCAATCAATTTCTTCAATTCTTCAGTTATATCAATCATTTTACTGTTAACCCCTACGGAAATGTATTAAGGTTGGGAAGAGAGGGTCACATTGGAATGTACCGCTCCGAGGCGAGCCATGTTGTCCCTGACGGGCATGGTGGGCCGGGCTCTGGAAGGTGGAGTGAGGGGGCCAGTGCAAGCGCCACATACTAACCTCTCTTATAGGTCTTATCGACGTCGCGAAGGATTTACTTAATACCTTTTTTATCCATCAATGCAGCCCAGCAAACAGGGGCAACGTCCTTAACCTGAGATTCTACCATGGCGGCAAGGTCTTGCGCTTCGATTTGGGCGTGGTGGTGTGTTCGCAGGCTCACCAGATGCACCGCAGCTTCAAGGGACAGAACCCACATCCAAGATGTTGGGAAACTCATCGGCAGCAGCATTCGTGCCTGTTCACGGCAAACACCCAGCTCCAGCAAGTCTTCATACCCTTGTTTAATAGTGCGCAATACACTTGCGTAAATAGCATCCGCCTCTTCTTGGCCGATGATGAGCTTGTCTCGACTACTAGCTTGTTTGTTGTCTCGAGACTGCGCCCGCCATTGTGTTGGTACGTACGCGGCATCTAAATTCAGCTGCACATAACGGCCGCTTATCTCATTGTACGGGCAGTCTTTGTGCTGTTCGGAGCTAGTTGCCGAAATCCCAACCACATGCTTGTAAAATTGCCGGGCCAAAAATTCAGGCACATCAGAGAATCGGAGACGCAGCTGCACGTGGCGGAACGGGCTCATATGGTTGTTGTCCGCCAGGTATTGTATAAGCTTCCGGTCCCGCTCAGTCAGCTCTGCACTTTCCCCGCCGAAGGATACTCGCGCCGCATTAACCACAGTAAGGTCATTGCCAAAGGCTTCGAGGAGCTCAATCTTCATAGCAGCCTCCGTCTCCGGCAGGCACCTCAGTGGGGAGGTATTTGAATTCGACCCAAAATGGCATCGACGCTCTAGGGCTGGCAACTAGGGCCCGGTCCTTAGCGCACACAATAACGGTGCACCGAATACCGTTAACTTCAATGAAATCACCCTGTTGAAACAATTTAGTGAAGGTCAATTTCACGGCGCTTCTCCTTTCTTGGCATTGGAGCGTCTTTAAGACGCTCAATGAGTTTAACAATCAGATATACAATCAAAGGAGTAGTAAACAGAATGAAGCACCATGTGAGAAATGACAAAATCGCTTGCGCGGCCATCCAAAGCATTATGCGTTCTCCTTCAAAAATACCCGCAAGTCCTCGGGGTCAATTTTGTTCCACATCGGAATATTTTGCAAAATCACCACAACTTTGCGAAGCTGATTAATATTACCTTCGACATTGCCATAAGTAAGCTCGTCGGGATTGTCAAAGTCATTGATAATGCTCAATAAAGTATCCTCAATAGCTTTCTGAGTTTCGAACCTCACAATTTGTCTCCTTTAAAAGGGTTTGTCCAAGTACTGAGAAAATCTTTAAGACTACTAAATACAAACACTACAAACTGGAACACAAATACCCCCCACCAGGCCAGCAAACACGCCAACAAAATAGCTATCACAAATGCGAAAGGAACCCCTACTAACATCACCAACAGTAAATCGGCAAGCCTCAGTATAGCTTCCATCATTCATCATCCCCTATGAAGGCGTCCCAATCCAGCTCGCGTACCTGCTCGCCGCGGCCAGCAGCCGGGTCAATCAAGACTATCGGAGCCCGCTGGCAATGGTCTTTAATCCACTGAATTCCGTCCTCGACGCAGACTTCAACGGTTTCACCCAACCAAACTCCTCGTGGGGCCACCACAATATCGCTGTACTTACCTTTGACTACCGTTATCTTACACTCTCTAGGGAACATGGCATCGCCCTCCTTACCTCTTATTAGTCTTATCGACCTCCCTGGGTAGAACTTGACTATTTTTTGAAAGGGGTGTTGAGTATCAAATAAGGAGATGACGCGCAATGCTCACGAAAAAGACCAATCCCAAAACTGGGAAACAAGAATGGTGTCTTGTAAGTAAGACAAATGGAAGAGTTCTGGAATGGTATGGAACAAAGAAACCTTCGGAGGGTGAAGTCGCCAAGTCCGAAGCGCGTGTGGAATTCTATAAAACGCAGGGGAAATAATGCGCCCGACGTGGGACCAATATTTTCTAGGCCTCGCCCGCGCTGTGTCTACCCGCAGTCCGGACAATGAGCGCAAAGTGGGAGCGGTCCTTGTTCGTGAGGACAACTCAATTATCTCGACCGGGTACAACGGATTCTTGCGCGGCGCAGAAGATTGTCGTCTTGCGTCTTGCCCTACGGGTAAGCATCGGCACGTCATCCACGCGGAAGTAAATGCCTTGTTGACGGCATCCCGACACGGGGTTTCCACGGAGGGGGCCACGCTATACTGTACTCGGTCCCCTTGCTACAATTGCGCAAGACTCCTGTTCCAGGCAGGTATAAGGCACTTGATTTTTATAGAAAAGTCAGAAAAAGTGATGGATGAATGGGACACTTGGGCGGGAGGTACGCCGAACGAAGTAGCCAAAGAGGATTATTTCGTTTGGACTTGGTAACTATCTGCCGTTGCCGCCATAGTTGTCTCGCGCCCAGCCCACTCCCGTTAACGCAAAATTGGCGTGTGAATAGACTTGATGTAGTTCACCTCCGCAGTGTGGGCACTCTTTCGGCGCAGGTTCCGTCATCTTTTTAGTGATTTCTGTAGTCTTGCCGCAAGAATTGCATTTATATTCATAAGTTGCCATAAAATCCTCCTTAACAAGAGTATATGCGCCACCTTGACTGGGTGCAACAGATTTCCCAAAATTGCTTGCTTGATTCTCCAGCCAGGCATGGTACAATAGACCAAGTGTCTAATAACTCAGAGGAATCTATGCTTAAGCTCTCGGATACCGGCCGTTCCAAAGACCTCGAAGAAGACGACAAAGACGAAGACGAAGACGACTTCGAAGACGCTGAGGAAAATCTCCGGGTCATTTGGATAACCGGACCTATTGACAGCGACGCTTTCGAAAAGTTCGACAAGCGATTGTCCGTCTTGGAGTCCCGCAGTTCCGAGCCTATCGTGATTCGCATTTGTAGTCCTGGCGGTGATGTGAACGAAGGGATGGCAATTTGCGGCCGCATACGCTCTTCGTCTTGTCAAATCGTAACCGAAGGCTACGGCGAAATTGCTTCAATGGCGACCATGGTGCTTGCTTCGGGGCATAAGAGAAAAGTCTCATCATTAAGCTACTTTATGTACCATGAATGCACAACAGGGGCTATCGGCAAGCTCCATGACGTGGTGTCCGAGGTAAAGTCTCTAGTCTGGAAAGAAAAAATATTTGCTGAGATGATGGCCAAGCTTACAAAGCAGCCAGCAAAATACTGGATGAAATTGAGTACTTCTGGCAAAGACTGTTGGTTCAGCGCCCAAGACGTGGTGGAAAAGTTAGGCTGCGCAGACGAAGTAATCTAAATCCCTCTCAAGTTTTCTTAGAATCCTTCCGATGAGTAATCAACGGGAGGATTTTATGTTTTACGAGTCCATAAACGAAATTGAGAACACCATCGCCGAGCTCTTACGGGTGCAAGAATCTGGCACGATGCAAGAGCAAACCGAGCTTTTGGACGCCTACGGCGTCGAAGGAATAGACTTCGACGACTACGACCGCACATTTGAGGACCTTATTCGCCACAATATATGGCGCTTGCGAGAACTCGAAGCCTTACAAGGAGACAAATAATGGAACTAAACATTGGTGACACCATTTGCTTCCCCGGAGAGCGCGACACTTGGCGTATAATAGGGCGCGGTTCTGAAACAGTTAAAACACGCACAAAGATTGCCGTAAAAGCTATATTCTACGCCAAAAACCTAGAACACCCAACGCAGATGAGAACCGTCCAAGAAGATTCAGATATTAAGGTATTGGGAGAATCTCCACTTTTAAGGCTTCGGGAACTGCAAAGAGCTATTTTTGCGAATACCCGCAGCACGTCTATATTTCTCGACGACGCTCTCCACATTCTGTCATACCACGTGGAAACCGCAATCCAGGCCCGAGACTTCGAAAAAGCCGAAGAGTTAATAAGGCTTATAACCGCCATGCGTACTATTTGCGCGAATTCCCAGCCGGAGGCCGTGTGACCGAGCTTGAGGAGCATATTGCACTTGTGGTGGGCAGATGGGTAAATTTACGGGCCTACGGCCCACCTCAAGAGGTCACGTGTTATGTACCTTGACAGAGATTTCCGGGTTGTTGTTTTAGACACCGAAGATGACATTAAGACGTTCTTACATCTCGACAGATTAGAGCTATATGTAGGAAATTTAGACTTTCAGGACGACGACTCCGACTATACTCTTCGAAAACCCATCCAAATCACTATTTTCCGTACAGGGTTTCCTGAAGTCCGTTTCGAAGATGGATATTCGGCGCCTTTCATAAGTGATGGTTGGAATCTAACTGAAAGGGATTTGCGGGATTTGACCGAGTTTTGTACAGCAGACCATGACAGCTATCGAAATGTTCAGAAGCAGTCTCTCGCATCGGCCGAGACCAGATTAAGAGACCTCGTCAAATGGCACCGAAAAGAACTTGCCAAGACCGTGAAACGAGTCAAAGGGGTGCAGTCCAAACGCGTAAAAATTCATCATGAAGAGTGCGACGAGGCTCTAGCGGGATTTGAGAAAGAGCCCACTTAACAGGAGAGATTTGTGAAACGTGTATTTGTCTGCAGCCCTTATCGAGGCAACACGACACGCAACAGAGAATTCGCCTTGCGGGTCTGCCAAGCTGCATTAAAAGAGGGATTTGCGCCATTTGCTCCCCATCTGATTTACCCGCTAGTTTTGGATGACGATGACGCCGTTGAACGTACTTTAGGTATTGGTGCAGGTCTGGCCTATTTGGGCGTTTGCGATGAGCTCTGGGTGTATTTACCGCCGGGCCGTGAGCTTACGGAAGGTATGCTGGCCGAGATTGCTGTAGCGGAGCGCTACGGTATAAAGGTCGTAGTTCGTCAAGTTAGGAGGCGCCAATGTATATCGACCAGAAGTATCCCGCCATCGTCATAGATGCTGAAGAGGATATCAAAGCTTTTTTAAGCCTCCAAGAGCGGGCAGTATTTAGAGGAGGGGTGGTTTATCAGGATGAGGATGGAGGTCTTCCAAGCTTCTCTGAGCCTGTCAAAATGACACCTACGAAACTCCTTGTTTTTACATATGGCCCTATGGTAGTGGAATTCGCGGATGGTTTGTCTGCCGACTATATTTCGGATAGGTGGGGCGTGGAGGATCACCATCTAGACCGTATGACGTCTTTTTGCACCGCGGTCCCCGAAGCTCACTTACACATCCAAAAGCGCATTTTAAGCCTTCAAGAGCAGGACGCATCCGCAAATATTAAGCGCCTCCGCAAGGCCCTTGCCGATGCCACTAAGTTTCATAAGCGACTTCGTACATTCCGAGCCGAGTTTTCCAAAAAGGAGAGTCTATGACTGTTTTGATTAATCTTTTCGGGCCGCAGTCCGAGCGCCCAGAAAACCCCGGCCACCATTAGAGCAAGAGCCCTGCCTCCCGGTGAAGTCTTGACACCACCTTTACTTTTTGGTATCTCTTAAGTCTTGAATAAGAGATGTTGAATCGATACTCACTTCGTTCAGCTTCGCCTTACTTCATTCACCCTAGCGGGTGGTGAGCGTTTCCATTTCCATTTCCAAAAGAGTGTTTATTAAGAGAGCGCCATACGATTGTATGGTGCCTTATTTTGTTTTTTAAAAAATTTTGTGGGCGGGTCGGTAGTTATGTTTTAAAGTAACATGAGATTTGAGTTTTAGGTATAAAGCGGTGAAATAGTTATTATCATTCCTTCAATCTTTCCCTACCCCCTACCCCAGCCGTACCCACCCGACGGCATGTCTCCCCCTAATATATACAAGGCCTTATCTCCCAGCACGCGCGGCTCTATATATGTCACAAATTTGTCACAGATAGACACTCCGACCCTATAGCCCAATATATAGAGCGGAGCCTACCTATACCTACCCTCCCTTGCCTGCCTGCCTTACCAGTCCAAGTATCCAGTACCCCCCATTCGCTCGGGCCTGTCGGTCGCTACGCTCCTTCCAGTCTTCACCTCGCTCATTCCCCC
>JACCDR012226839.1_pt1 | contig 51555 bp, 45 predicted proteins | sample 7446431 | NCBI WGS metagenome assembly JACCDR01 (sample SAMN15323443, study PRJNA562643) | freshwater metagenome | isolation source: river surface water | place: USA:Blue River Watershed | collected 2017-08-17 | reverse complement strand
TGTCTAATCCAAACTTGTCTAATCCAAACTTGTCTACTTTGAACTTGTCTAATCCAAACTTGTCTAATCCAAACTTGTCTAGTTTAACTTGTCTAATCCAAACTTGTCTAGTTTAACTTGTCTAATCCAAAATTGTCTAATTCAACATGCATGTCTTTGTATATCACTTTTAGTTGATCGCCTGCATCTAGTGGTTCAAGAAGTGAACTAGAGATGACATTAAGGAGCGATGACATTGACTTTGCTGAACTGGATAGGATATTTGACTCAATACTAGAAGAGTTTCCGCTGGACCAACAGACAGAGAGACCAGTACCATCTGCCAACCTATATTATGATTCTATTGGAGCATGTCCACAATACGTTCCTCATAGTTTGAATAGAGGGGCAAAAGAGGATACGTATTACGTGAATCCACTTTATCGTTCTATGGTAAACAATTTGCAGGTACTTCATATTACAAGCTATGGTACAGATCAGGATGTATTATCGCTACCGAATTTATCAAATCAAACTCCAGGAACCAAACCAAAATGCGATCAAGCATTGGAGAATAAGCTATTCATAGATGCAACGTGTTATTTGATATTGAATTGTGGTATTACCAATGTGGCAAGTGTGTATAGGCGGCTGGCTGTGCTTTCAGATAGACTATGCTTAGGGTGTTCTAAACCAAGTTATAAAACAGTTTGTTTGTGTGGCAAATTCCGCTGTCATCATTGCGTACACAAAGGCCGCGACGTGGATTTTCAGGGCGGTTTCACACAATGGCTGCAAGCAGGATGTCCGTCTCGGCATGCAACAGTCATAAACGCATCGTGAATTTTATTGAACTCTGAGTTTCATGACGGAGAAATGTTTTTGTTACATTTCAATTTTGTAGAATCTCAGTTATAGTTTGTCTGCAATGTAATACAACACAGAGTTAGGAAACTCGCCCAATTCTCCCAAAAATGCATCCTCCGCTGCTGCCATGCGCTTCTTCATTATCAGCTCCCACCGCCTTCGCCCGCTGCGTATCCATTTATGCTTGTGTAAAATGTCCTTGGCTGCTGCAATGTCATCTGACATCATCTCAAACGCATCACAAAATACTAGAAGACGAGCCATGCTGAGATGGTCATGAAGAGTATCTTTTGAACACGTGTCCAGATCTGTGTAGGTGTATTGCAGGTTGTGTATAGTGTTGTCAAGTAGCTTAAGAGCGTACTGTGCACGTGTCTTGGGTAGGAGTTTCAAGATGTCCAACCGCTTGTCGATGACAATCAAAGGAAACTCTTGTATAAACACCATGATGATTTGTGTGACAACTAAATTGTTATTTATTATTTTGATAATGAGGAAAATATATAAGTCGGCAGCTTGATAAGCCTCTGTTTAACTGCAAGAAGTTGGAGATGTTGAGAAAAAACACCGATCTAACATTTGTTGACCAGCATAATCGTTGCCTATGTAGAAATTAACGTTTGAACAATGAAATTAGTTCCCTTTCATAACAGTAACAGCTGAGTATTTGCACACGTGTATTCAAATTAAACAAATCAAAGAAGATTTCATCTGAACAGTGCCCCACGAATAACATAGATAAAGAATAACTCGATAAAGTCCGTTTTCAGCATCAACACTGTTTTTCACGTACCGAAGGTACTGCAGTAAGTTGATTTGATCGACATTGCTTGAACTTGATGATAATAACTAATCACATATTCATCAAATGTTAGTTACTTGGTCATTGCAACTTGAATAAGACGTTTATTCAAGTTTGAGTATATAAAAGTCGAGAGCAAAACAACCAAAGCATATAAACAATAACAGACAATAATGATTATGCACATTTTCTTCTCACCCTAGTAAATGGTTGCTTCTCTGCTACAAGTGGTTAAGTACCTGGTTCAACAAACACTTGGAGGTATTCAGACATCTTCAATCTTCACAATGTCTACAGGAAGACGCATCAAGTCCCGAGGTTGAAGAGGAATAACATTCTTCAATTATCGGCGACAACCAAAGTGGCCTATCTTTTGATCAGCGCTTTGGAGAAAACATGTATGCCAGCTTTGGTATGGGCTCAAACAAACAAGCCTTGACCGACACTAAAGGACTATGATTCAGTTGGATGTGGAGTCAAGTATTGTCCTCAAAATGACAAGCAGATTGTTGTTTGTCGTTACTACAAGCCAGGCAACATTATCGGACAATTCAGACAAAACGTGCTCCCTCCTGTGTAAGCAAATGATTCTTGTAGTGTGTCGATGTTCTTGTAACTCACCTGGCAACGTTCTTGGACGCAAGCCATAAATAATCTTGAAATCTGATAAATTACCTGTTAGGCATGCGGGTTTTTGTCACGTACGAGAACAGATATAGACATAGAATTTAAATCATCTGCTTACACAGTGTTAGAGATAGTGCTGGACCAAAAACCCCAGTACCTTACAACGATTGTTGTCACTGGACAACCACCAGAGCCATGTGCTGCCTGTGCTGCCATATCCAATGCGAGATGTGTTTGGAAACAGAGAGAGGATGGACCCCCAAAACAGTTGTATGATTGGAGGGACGGTATGGGTAGCAAAATGTTCCAGGCAATCTTATAGGACAGCTCAGGAAAGCTGGCTTACTCTACTCAAACAACATGTTCAGTATCTCTTCATCAATCTCTGGAATCTCAGGGAACATGTGTTCTTCGTCATCAAACATCCCGGCGAAGTTGTCCTGGCCAGCTGGAAGAAGCTGACTCAACACACTCGGGTTGTTGAGCGCCATAACAACAGCATAGCGCAAGTCCTGAGACAGACGCATGAACTGCTGTGCGATGGAGGTGGCAGCCGCGTTATGGTTGAGAACACCAATCAGGTTGTTGATGTCATGTGCCTGCGAATGATGTGAGTTTATTGTTTGTTAGTTTGTTAGTTTGTTAGTTTGTTAGTTAGGGTTTGGTAATTTGTATCGTGTCATTACATTACTCACCGGAGTGCTGATGTACGGAAGCATTGGAGTAGTCACAGCTGCACGAACAGCAGGAATCGTCCTGTAGCGTGTGACGATGGCTTGTGCTACCTCGTTCAAACCACCCTGAATAGAAGAAGTTCAAGAATAGTTTCAAATTGTTTCAAGTTAAGATAAAGTGTGTTTTAAGCCAGTTGCTTACCTCGATGCTTATCATGTAGACAAAGCGCTTCAGGCTAAGCTTCTGCTGACCATCAATGATGAACGAGCTTGTTTGCACAATCTGTAAAGAAAGAAAACCGAGTAGTTGGATTGTGTTAGATTCAGTAAGAGTTTGAATGCAATGAATTAACTTACCCCGCAAAGATAGCGTGCTACATCATCATTGGACATGTTGGGGTTGGAGGCTTGGAGCGCAGCAACCACGTTATACATCATGTCAGCAAGGGGCTTCAGCATCTGCAAGAATGTAAGAAGGATTGGGTTTGTTTTATATAGTTTTGTCTTGTTTTTCGGTAATGCAGCTGCATAAAGTAATGAGTAGCAGTATAGTTACTTATCTTGGTGACATCCGTAGCAGTCCTCGCATGCCCAATGGTGATTGGGGTTTGAGTGCACACGCACATGAGCATAGCGTTGTGGCTGGGCATGACCAACGCGTACTGCGATACAGAAAGGAGGTGCTATTAGCATCAAATTATTTTGGACAACAGAATGTTTAGAGTTCTTACGTTCAAGTAGCACACCAAATCCGCCACGACCGGCGATGCGAGATCCATACGAGTGATGTCGCGAGCCAAAGCTGCAGTAGCCTGCGAAACACTGAGCTTGGACTTGCAGCGGGCGACATTGGCACGAAACTGTATCGTGTTGACTGTGATGTTGAGCTTGGACGCCACAGTCAAGAGGAGCACCTACATAAACACATTGTTATCGTTTGTTTCAATCTCAAACAATGTTTTTGTTGTTTAATTACCAAGTTGGCCAGAAATGGCACTAGTCGCGTCCAATCGGTGAGCGTCTTCATCTCGTTGACAAGGTTAACCTAATGGGAGAGGGTGAAGAAGGTAAAGGGACCTTCGCTTATAACTCCACATCGATCAAATTAGATCGCCCTGTATCCTCACCTCATCAGCCAAGCCAAACGGAGCCAGAGCGATGGCCTTTTCATCTGATGAGTACAGTAGATTCGTGTATACAAAGTTCTCTGGGGCGCAGCTAGTGCACGCCAGTGTGCCGAAATAGTTGCCTGCCCCGTTGGCCAGCACGTTCACCGTCTCGGCTTGGGCCAAATCGATGAGCTTCTGGACGTACTCGCTGGGTGGTGTGCCTTTTCGGACGGAGAGGGTTGCGAAAGCGAGAACGTAGCTCGCGAATACGGCAAAGGGGCTCATCGAGCCTCAGCTGTGTGCTCAAACAAGAAATGTTGTACCAAACAATAACGGAGAACAACGAGGGGGCATGTCTTTCTGACATCCGATCGAAACGGGTTTGTCAAGATAATAGCGCATCGGTAAATCTACAATTTCTGGAGTGTTGTACAGTGGCCCTGACATGTAAGTTTCTGTATCGTTACTTGGTCTAACATTGTTTCTTCACACCATACGAGAGCGATAGACTCTCTTTGCACGTTACAACTCCAGGCTACCTTCCGGCAGGAATTCCATCTTCTTCAACACTTTCTCCTTGCGCTGCTTCTTCCGTGCAGCAGCATCTGACTTTGAGATCTGCAGTGGTATGGAGAATTCACTTCTTCTTGTTCTTGCCGGCCTGCAATGAACACCATCATTTGACAATTTGATGATGACAATTGCAACACCCGTCTAAACGCACCGTCTTGGCCTTGCCATTGTCGTCCTTCTCCGGCTCGGCCTCCAGCTTGCGCTTGACCTACAAGAGCAGTTAGCGACGAGGTATCGAGTGGTGAGGTGCTTGGGATGGATGCAGCCTGCAATAAAAGATAGATTTATGAGCGGTTGTGTGCCACTCTTGCGCCAGTATCACCAATAGCCTACCTTCTTGTGGGCCGTGCGGGTGCGCAAGCCAACCTGCTCATGGATTGGCTCCTTGTCATCCTTGGTAGCTATGGTAACCTGCGAAGAAGGCTAGACGTGTTATATAGAAAGAACAGAACAAGGGACAACAAGCACAGAGTTACCTCATTGGGGGTTTTGTTGCAGGCGGGCTTGCCAGATGGGGCCTGCTCTTCATCGCCGGTACCGGACTTGACACCAGACTTGACACCAGAGCCAGTGGGCTTCTACAGTGCAACACGTGTCGCGATGTCACGCGTTGCGTACAATTGCATCAAAACGTAAGCACACGTCCACCTCACCTGGCCATCTGGGGTCATCTCCTCTGCTTTAGCGGGCTCCAGCAGCAAAGGAGTTTGGCTGGGTGCCTCCAGCTTCAGTGTGCTACCGCTGCTCGTCTGGCCGCCAATCTACGTAAAGTGGATGGTGAGCGTAAGTTGATGGTGAAAATCCTAGTTGAACGCCTGTCAAGCAAGGCTCTTGTCCATTGTGTTGTTTGAGACTAGTCTTGTACTTACCGTGTTCATGATGGCCCAGTCCACTGCTTGATTGCTGGCACCTGCCTCGCGCAGCTTCTGCACAATGGGAAGCAGTAATTAAAATAAGTACCTAGGTAGTGAAAGTTGAAGGTAAGTAACTCACCTGCACATTCTGAGTCGCCACTGACATAGCCAGCACGTTATGGGAGGTCATGATGGCCTGTAGCATGTCCTTGGGTACGTAGAACCCCTGTTTTTGAGAGAAGGGAGGAGTGTGAGAGCTGAAGATGTGGCAAGTACATCGTATCAGTGATGGCGCAGCGACTCCGAAGATGTTGTTACCTGGTGCTTGGGGGCCAGCTGTGGCGCCAGCTTGAAGGACTTAGTCTTGACCTTGCTTGGCTTGGCCTTGTTATAGCCGTCCTCTCCACCGTAGCCATCATCATCTTCGGAGTCGCTCGAAATAATCTCAACCTCTGGAACGAATGGAGGCGTCTGCTTGTGCTTTGGCGGCCCGTCCTGTGTGCACGGAAATCAGATCGCTATTGTTAATCGCGAGCAAGGCCCTGAGATGGATTTATACTACTCGCTCATGGCTGCTGTTTGATGAATGCCCAGGACGGACGAGCGCATAGAAAGTGATCTGACCGACCATGTTCGTTCGGACCCGCTTACCTCGCCAAACTCTTGGACGATGTCATTGCACACCTCCAGAAACTCGCTGATGTGGCCTTTCAGCCCATCGTCGGTGATCGGGCCACGTCTGGTGATTGCCTTCCCGGCGTGCAGCAGCCTGCGCCGCGCCTCCGCCTTGACAGCGTTTGAGTAGTCTCCAATCTTCATTGCTGCGTGTCTAGAGCCGGCGGAAAGAAACAAAAGAATGAAAGGATTTGGGGAGCGGAGAATACTTATAGAAAGTTTTGGGAAGCTACCTTTGCAACTTCGCATTTAAACTTGCGCTGCGTGAGATGAGCGCAAGGATATAACTCGCAAACACGCTTGGCCGAAGGTCCTCAGATCATCCCAAGAGGACACGTCACTTTGGCGCTCACTGCATCAGAATTCACTCTCACGTTTGTAAGTGCCATCGTGTGCATGCCACAAGCGAGTTGTCACCCTCGCGAGTGAATCAGATCGAGTTGGAACGTGGAGCAGCCATCCGCGTTGCCACACACACGTATAAGTTACGTATTATTTGAGTGTACAAATGTTCGCAGTATAGAAAGCGGTAGGTGATGTCATGACTCTTGCAGGATGAGACTTGCATGGGGTTCAATCCTGTAGCGCTTGTTGCGCAGGCACTATGGACAACGCTCCCGACTGGACGAAGTTACCTATTGAGGTCATTATATTGATTGGTGTATTTCTTCAATCGATGAAAGACATTATAGCAGCCAGTTATTTGGGACGAAGATGGCGGGAGGGTATGTTTCAGGTTCCATTCCCAAATCACTTTGCTTTTGAGGCCCGTACTGACGAACAGAGTTTTAAGGTTCGAAGTTTCATTGCAGCACACGCACACCAACTTACGAGTATCGGCATATACTTTGATTACGAGGAGTATCCTTTACCAGAAAACGATGTCAATAGTATGTTGACAGCACTTCAAGCGTCTTATAGACTACAGTCACTAGGCATTGGGGCAAATAGAGATGGCGGATTTGTAGACATTGATATGACTCGCTTCCCACAATTGCCAGCCCTTGAAACACTTGAGATAACGTATCATGCAATCAAGCCTGCTGGTAATTTGGTTGGATTTTGTAGTTATTACTCATCTCGTCTAAAGGAGTTGACTCTAAAGCATATACCTGCAGAGTTAGGCGGAACGTGGGACTCATCTCAAGTGTGGGAGCATCTTAGCATGCTTAGAGTACCTTTTAGTGCGCCAGACATTATTGATCCAATCGTTGCTACCACGTTTAACGATTTGGTGTGTATTGATTTTTCTTGCACTAGAATGAATGATGTTCAGTTCACATCCTTTGCTCTGTCCCCACGGTTTCCTTTTTACGTATGGATTAAGTTGAACGATAACCTTATTACAGACGTTGGCGTGGAAGCATTGGCTGTTGTGGGTGATTTCCTAAAGGTGAGAGAGTTAGACTTGTCACGTAATGATTTGGGTGAACAGTTTTTTGAGACTATAGCAGGTTTACCATATGGGCAGTTTGCGTATCTGGAAAATCTTTACCTACGAGGCATTACACCCACACCTGAACTACTGCTTGCTCAATGGTTGGACGACATGTCAATTACAACTGGACGTATAGATGATGATGAATTTGCAACAGAGTTTGCTGCAACAATTGCAGCGCGTGGATGTGAATGGATTGTCAAGCATGGCTGAGAAGTTGGTGTAACAAGCATATGAGTACACGTGGTACAGCAGAGGCATAGGAGCACATGCTATTACACAAGCATCTGAGCATGTTGTATGACAGTGCTGCATGACAGGTATAGGCACTTGCCGCAGCACGAGCATCTGAGCATGTTGTATGACAGTGTTGCATGATAAGCATAGGAGCACATGCTATTACACAAGCATAGGAGCGTGCGCAGCACAGGAGTTTGCATGACATACGGGGCGGTTGCTATGTGAAATGCATAGGGAAGTGTCCTAATACTGTGTTACAGTTGCGTGGGAATTTGACCAATGCAGGCGCGTTGAAACTGGTTTAAAGACAATGGTCCTTACATGTTTGAGTAGCAGAAGTTTGCTACTTGGGTGTTTCGTATGCCTGTACGTACGAGATACTCGGTGACCGGATTATACGAGACAAAGTTTCTCCACTGTGGTTATCCGCTGCTTTCAACAGTGGAATCACCACTTTCCCTATATGAAGAATCACGATAGCGAGACTCTGTATTTCTCCACATACGAGCACTGGTAGCTCATATAGGAAGGTGTTATACGAGCACAATTCCCACGTATGTTATAGGACAATTTCCCTACAACATGTACTTTCCTATTGCCATCATACGGAACTGCTCCGTATCCGAAAGTATTTCCTAAGGATGCTTGTAGGAACGTTGCTTAAGGGTTGGGGTACTAACCAATACCTTGAATCGTCAATTAGTGTTGCGTTCAGTTCAAATATATTTTTTGCTATACAAGGTTAAAAGCGTTTTATCCTATGTCAGATATAGTAGATCCAAACTGTATCATACGAGCGTTTGATAACTTTTCTGTTACCATCTTGTCAGACGAGGGTGCAGGAAAACCAATGTACTGGTTTCGAAGTTCAGATGTTGCAAAGATAATAGGAGTTGTACATATACATTCATCCACACAAAACTATAGTGCCAAAGAAAAGGAAGTGCGTAGAGTCGAAACAGCTGGCGGCCCTCAAGATGTTGTATTCTTGTCGTCAAGGGGAGTTTACAGGCTGCTGTACAATTCTCGCAAGCCTATTGCAGAGAAGTTTAGGGAGTGGGTTGGCGACATACTAGATGACATTATCTTCAACCAAGGAAAGCAATTGCGCGCACAGCTGGAACAACTTCAAGCTATGCAAGAACGAATTGCGCAACTTGAAGAAGATAAGGCAACGATAGAGCTAAAGCATAAAATAGAGACTCATAATCGGTTACGAAAGGAATTTATTAATAAGCGGGTTGTGTACTTGGCTGAGATTGGTGATGGGCTGTTGAAGTATGGTGAGACTAGCAGATGGAAAGCAAGATGTAAACAGCATGTTGGTTCTCGCGATACATTTTACTTGCTGTACGTGGTGGAATACGACTTCCCAGAGGACTTGGAGAAGAGGTTTGAGAAACACGCTGAAGTTGCAAAACGACGTGTAACTAGACCCTACAAGGATAGAACAGAAACGGAAGTGATAAGGGTGGACGAAAACTTCACACCAGAGCACTGTTATAACTTACTGCTGAAGTTGCGTAAGAACTTACTAGACGAAGGAGACAAAGACCTGCACATAGAAAGGATGAAGCTCAAACAAGAAGAACTGAAAACAGAAGCACAAATTCAGCAAACTAAAGCATGTGAAGCTCAACTCAAGATATATGAGGCACAGTTGCAGCTGCGACAACGCCTGTCATACCAACCGACTGCACCTCCTGCTATCCAAGCGGAGGAACAAGACAATGACAATGCTCCTCAAGCTGAAGCCAATCCTAATGCAATGCCCAAGCTACCAGAGTTTCCAGATGTTGATACACTGGCTGGGTTTTATCATGCTTGGCAAGCTGTAAAACCCACATATGAACTATACGAAAACACATTCACTAGAATGCCATGGAAAAAAACATTTGGTGATAAACATCAAGCTATGAAACAACGTCGAAGCAGAACACTAGACTTTCTCAGGTTCATAGATTCATTAACACCACAACAACAAACTGATGTAATGCGGTTGTTTGAACAGTTTATGACAGAACACAATGTAGCTCCTTCACCATTTGTCAAGGATGTTTTTTATGGAATGCGTCCTTCAGTCAAAGGACACAGGTATCCAGATTTGTGTGCCAAACTGCAGGAACTCTTGGAACTGAAAGGATATAAAATGTCATATCCAGCACTGTAGACTCATACAGGTCATTCTTGTATATCACAAATATCAGTGACGTCTATGTATGTCACACCATGCGGTAGCACAACATTACCACAACTGCCTCGCCCAAGTAAGTACCCTCTATTTGCATTCACCGTTTGCATGTAACTTACTATTTGTCTAGCGTCTTTACTGCAAACGTGTCTGTTTCTAACCGCCACTGGCAGTGTTGCCCCATCCAGTCTTATCCAAAAGTCTGGTCCACTGTTAGGGCTAGTTCCAATGGGAGGGATATGAGCATCAGGGATGATGTTTCCCAAATGTTGCGCAAGCAACTCCATCAACCTTGCCTTTGAGTTAATTCTACTGTTGAGCTTTTGTGTCTATCTTAACCATGACCCTCAAAACGAGTATATATTTGACTTGGATAACATATGGGAATGGTTGGGGTTTTCCCAGAAGGTAAGAGCCAAGAAATTACTTCTCAAACATTTCAAGCCAGATATCGACTATAAAATTGCGCTTTCTTTACAAAGAAAGCAGAAAAACGAAGGTGGGCATAACAAAGAAACAATACTGATGAACACTTACACATTCAAAGGTTTATGTATGAAAGCTAATACAAAGAAAGCGACTGAAATTCATCAGTACTATATCGTGATGGAAGAAATCCTCCACGAGTACCTGAAGGAAGAATATAAGACAGCAACAGGTAATGAAAGAAACCCTACTTCTTGAAAGCTACAACAAAAAGCCTGTTAACTACTTTGGTTTAGTCGGAGAAGTAGATAGTGAGTTGCTTGGTAAGTTTGGTTGGACAAATGATATATGTGTGAGATTTGATGCACACAAAAAAGAAATAGGCGATTGCTTTAATCTAGAATGTGTAATAGAGTGTGATAGAAACATCTTGCTTGAGAAGCGGTTTAAATCTGACAAAAATGTAATGGCACGAAGAGTAAAAAGAATAATCAACGGTAAACTGCAAACGGAACTGATAAGAGTAGATGAAAGTTTTACTCCTCAACACGTCAAGGAACTTTATCTAGATATCAAGAAAGAAATTATTGCAGCCGATCACTTGTTAAGGCTACAACATGAAGAACAACAATCACGTGAGTTCAGACAAAAGGAGATGGATCATCAGGAGAGAATGTTGAAGCTGAACATTGAGTTGGAGAAAATCCAACTAGAGAAAATTAGAGTTATGAAACTTGAAGTTGTAAGAAAAAATACTCCCATTGTGCAACAAGCTCCCAAAAGCGGAGGAAAAAAGACCGTACTGCAGTATGACATGCAAGACAAGCTTATAGCTAAACATACATCTATAGCAGCTGCAGCGAAGTCTGTAGGAGGGTCAACGCGTAGCATAATGAGAGTTTGTAGTGGTAAGCAACAAGCTTTCAAAGATTACAAGTGGAAATTGGAATAAGATGTCAGTCATCACCCAATAGGAAACAATAGGCAAAACTCTCCTTGAAACAATCATGTCGACTGCCACTCTCACACTCTACAATAAACTTGTCAAACTCATCTTGGCTATTCAACAGTTTATAGTACCGCTCTTTGCCGAGACTTACTGCAAGAGCTGTCGCATCACTGCCGTGTATGTCATGTTTGATGCACCTATCATACAATGCCCATGCAAACTTAGAATGTCCTGTTCAGAGTATCTACGAAGCAACTTCACATGCGCTTTCTCCCAGCAGTTTTTATACTCCGAATGGTTGTTAGGATAATCTATTAGCTTGACAACTTCCCAAAAGGTGTTTCGTCTACTGGCATTTCAATAGTTGCTTCTTATCAGAATGTTGTGTCTTTAAACTGTATTTACATTAGAAGTTTTGATTAAGTTTCAAGTTAATCAAAACGTCATTCGTAAAACGCCTTACACTGTACTAATCTATATTATAGTACTTAACACTAAATTAATCTATGTCAGATGATTATTCGGGGTTACGAAATCAGAATCTGCTCACATGCCAATACAAATTTCTTGTCTACTACTAACAGCACTAATGCAACGGTCATTCAATCTCCATCCAGTTTCAAAGGAGCGGAAAGCATCCATTTCAAATGACAATGTACCTCCAAGTTTTGTTGGCACAGTGTATATTCGCAATGGCCCAAATGCTAAATATATCCAACCAACTGACCACTTGTTTGACGGTGATGGTATGGCGCACTGCTTGGAATTTCAAAAAGAGAACATACTGTATCAAAACAGATGGATACAAACGCATCGATTCAAAGTAGAACACAAACACAAACAACCGATATTCGTCCGCCTTGGACATCTTACTGGAAGCACTATTTTTGAAAGCTTTTTAAAAAAGTGTCTATCATACGAAAATCCACTCGATTGGAAGGGAGACGGCACTGCCAACACAAATGTCGTGTATCATGCTGGAAAATTATTAGCATTGAACGAAATGGATTTCCCATACGAGCTCGAATATAGTAACAACACACTCAAAACAAAAGGACGCTACACATTCAACAACGCATTGTGTCACAATGTAAATGCACATCCCAAAATAGAACCTGACACTAGCGAAATGACACTGTTGGGATACAGTGTCTTTACAAAATCATGTTACATTAGTAAAGTAGACAAGTATGGCATCCTGTACAAAACAATCTACATTCCACTCGATGAACCTATAATCATACACGATTTTGGTATCACACGTTCAAAGTACCTGGTCTTCCATTTGCCACTCAAATTTCACATCACAAATGTGCTCACTTCCAAGTTTCCGATAGCATACAACAAACAATTGTCATCCAAACTCGGGATTGTAGACAGAACTACATCACATACCAACTGGATTCCGTTGCCAAAAAACGAACTTATCTTTCACATAGCATGTTCTTGGGAAACAAGTGATAGAATTGTCGTATATGCGTTTTGTTACGACGTAGACGACTTTGATATTCAACAACTTCACCTCCAACAACCATTCTTGAAAAAGTTCACAGTATGTAAAACAACAAACAAGGTTACAGTAAAGCTAAAAAGCAAACACCGAGGCGAGCTTCCTGTCATTGAAGACTCTTGTGTTGGAACATATACCCGTTATATTTACTATTCTAAAATTTCAGACAGTGGGTTTTGTGGTATTATCAAACACGATACTAGCACATCAAAAGAACACATTGTTCATTTTCCTGAAGGGAAATACGGTGGCGAATGTGCTATACATGGCGAATACATCGTCAATACATTGTACTGTCCAGCAAGAGATTGCTCGTCTTTTGTAATATACAACAAAAATACATTACAACTGATAAGTGAAATACCATTACCCCATCGTATACCTTTTGGTTTTCACGGAAGGTTCTTTGATATACGGCGTTTATTGTGCCAGTTGAAAGACGTGGTATGATAAAAACACACCGAAAAAGTTCTTTGCAAAGATATCCAACACGTTGAACATGACATTCTTTTGAAGCACAGGTAAAAGTGCAGCGACACCATACAAACTCCACACTCCAAACATGAAGAAAAACAATCGCGAACCTTGTTCTGATGATTTGCCAAATTCATCATACAATTCCTTGAATGCAGCAAAGAAGAATACAAATCCAAATACATTAGACATATTGATGTCCATTTGTCCAGTTTCACCGAGATATCCGAAAAGCAACATCAACAAATTGAAAACGACAATTTTTGTCAACGGAGTGCGATGTTGTTGTATAAACTCTGTCATGGAACGTACAGTATTGCCCTTGGAATCCAGATACTTCAAAAAAGCAGCTGTTGAGAGTAGCATGAGCGGTGTCGTGACACTCCAATCATAGTATCGCATACTTGCCAAGGTCGTTAGATTATAGTAATATTTGACAACGATGACGTAAAATGCAAGTTCTATAACCTGCACAATCATTTCCCACTTCAATATTGATGATACCAATTGATGTTCTGGTGGCAAGACTTTTGTCAGTGCTAACAAGTTCACAAGCCCAGTCAGCACTTGCACACCAATAGACCATTGCATCGTTGAAAAGTTTAGTTCAGGCATGTTCTGATTAATTAGTATTTAATATATCGACAACAAAAAAAACGTTGACAAAACTTACTTGATTACTCACTTGATGAATACTTACTTGAGTAATACTTGTTACTTACTTTGTTATTACTCACTTGAGTCTACTGGCATTTCAAGTTGCTTCTTATCAGAATGTTGTGTCTTTTAAGTAGTATTCAAACTATAATAAACCCTTTCGACAAATCGGTCACCACACCCACATGCTTCGCAGTTGCACCTCTCGTTGAATTCATCATCTGTTAAGTTGTTGGAGTACAACTGCATATACTGCCCGCAGTTTTCACACTCGCTGCGAACCGCAACACCATACTCACCGTTTACACAGCAACGATGACAACTATCACAACCGCTTGCCATTTAACTTTGTTCAAAACACAAAGAATCTGGAATATTCAGTTTCTTGCGGGTGATGCAGTATAGAGGGAATTGCCTCAAAAAGTTTTCTCAAATGCCGAGCCCCAAAGCAAATACCCCTACTCAGTGTGTTTCCACACCTTTCGGGGTTACTTGTTTTCGTATACTGTCATTTTAATAGTTGCTTCTTACAAATTTTTTCAACTCAATTTTTTGTTTTTATGGTTTTTGTTTTTATTTTTGTTTTATGATTATTTTTGTTTGTTTTGCTTGATTATTCAAATGTTCTCCATAAATTCTGGTGTAATACTTGGATTTTTTGATATACTCTCCCAATTCCAAGGTTCATCAATGTATTTTTCGACAAATTCTGGCGTAATAGATGGATTGACATCCTTTGGATTGTTGTCAATTAATTCTGGTGCAATAGATGAATTGAAATCCCTTGGATTGTTGTCAATTATGCTCTCTTCTTGTCCGTAAATTTCGTGCAATTTTCTAATTTTTATCAAATTTTCAAAGATTCCCTCGGTTTCTTCTGACTCTTCATCTAGTGTTGGATCACGAGTAAATAATTCATACAACAAAATTTGTTCATCTTTATTATACGTATATTCTCTTATTAATTCGTCCAAATTATACGAGTAATATAGACAATAATACCCACAGCAACCATATCCGCTACGACCAGGGTCATCTACTATTACGAAAAAACAATCTTTTGAACCAATTTGCATCTTTCCATATATTAATTCAGATCCATCACCAGAGCGCGCACATACTTCAGTTGTATAACTAGAATAAATTGGGTTAAATCCTTTCTCAACATATTCTTGTATGTATTTATGCGAATCAGCATCATCATAAAGCGGATTTTCTGGGTTAATTTCTCGTATTTGAATACTGTATTTTTGTTCATTAGATGGCTTGTACATTTTAGTTATTCAGACAAATATTCCTAAACTAGATTTAAAATTCAATTTTTTTGTTAACGGTCTCCAAGTAGGGTCCTCTCGCATGCGTGATGGTAAGGTCCTATATACGCGAAACACACAACTGAAAGCAAAAAAACCCCAAATTGGGGTTTAATCGACTCAGCCATCTTTCATTACTTCATTGTGACATTACAGAACATGTTTTTCAACATTTGCACCAACTTTTGTTCTTCAATGCTATTCAAGCCAATCAACATATATTGTATCCCAACACAATCATCTATAACTATATTGAATACTTGACAGTTCTTATAACACGTTATTGGTTTCTTTTTTGCATATTCTAAATCATCCATCACATATTCTTCAATATTTGCACTAAAAAACGATTCCACATCATTATATTCCAATATATGGTTTTCTCCATACGCTTCAAAGCAATTGATTATGACTATCATTATGTACTTGTTTGTACAATCTCAAAAAAAATTCAATTTTTCAAACGCCTTGGTACCTCGCTAATTCCTATCAACTCCTATACTAACCCTAAACTCTCATTGCCACCGTATTGCACCCTTTAAGTACATTACTTATTACAATCGTGCTCTATTTTTGATTTAATGAAATTTTTGTCGAGGTAGAAGAGATAAAATTTATGAAAGTGACATTTCTTAGGACATTCGATTTTATTGTCGGTGACAAAGCTCTGTGCATAATGGTTCAATCCAGCCAGTGAATTAAGTATAATATTGTCTACATTTTCCTTTGTAAAATCTATTTGCAATTCACTTAAGAATTCTGTAAATACGTCTCTGTTAAAGTTGTACACGTAGGGTTTTCGAGAAGGAGACACGAATGCACCATGCTTTTCACAAAACTTCCTGGTAACATTTGTACAAACAATTCTCTTATAAAGGTTGCCCTCTTCCAAATATATGCTTGGCACACTAATAGATTTGTTAATGTTTATGAAATCATCTATAACAGCTTGTTCATCTTGTGTTTTAAAAACTCGTATAAACATTGTCATTTGAACGTCTTGTCGCATTGCTGCTAAATATCTATGAATGCCATCATAAACTTTATATGTATTGTCATCCGGGTTGAACCAAACATGGATCATGCCGGGAACTAATCTGACATTATGTTTCATATAATATTCACGAATATTTTCGATTCTCGACTCATCTGGTGGTCTGTTTTTTGACCAATTAGTGAAGGATGCTAATAAGTCATCCGTAGAATACAATTGTAGAACATTGAAATTACTGTCTGAGTAAATATATGGAGTTTTGTCTTTGCCGAAGAATTTAAACATTTTTCTTTTTCTTTTTTTTATTTTCTTACTTTTCAATTTTTAATTGCAATTTTCATACTAAAATTGTAACGAAAGACCTAAACATCGCCAGTGTTGTAACTTTCGAGAAAAAGAGTTCAACGAACTGTGATCTTTCAACGAAATTCTTGCTACTCTCAATAAAAATCATCTGTTTGCGAATGGTACCGAGATCTATATAATTTTCTACCATCAATGTGTCTTTTTGCATAGCACTTGTTCGCAGAATGTGTATTATATCCACATCTTTTGCAGCAATCAGGTGCATAAGAATAATCATGCGAAGACAATATATGTCCATCTAGGTATTTTTCGGTTGTAAATTCTTCACCGCAAACACCACATTCATATGTAATGGTGTAAGGACAATTCTTTGCATAATGACTTGTTTCTTGGCATTTATAGCATTTGTTAGTTATGCTAGCAAATTCTGTCTCCAAGATGTGTTTTTGATAGTTTGGTAAGATAACTTTGGTGTAACTACCACCCCTGACATTGTCAATACCGTATTTCATCATTGTTTGTTTTGTTAAGTTATCTTCATCAAACTCACTTACTTCCAAACATATGTGCTCGATACTTACAGGTTTATATTTTTTTGTCCATTGAGACCCAAGTCCTTGTTGATGCTCTTGATATCTCCGATACATTTTTTTGTTAGTTTTTCCAACATAGTATTTGTTATTTTCCAGCTTAAGGATGTAAATTTGTGTCATTGATAATATTGCTTATGTGTTTCCTTTGAATTATTCGATGTATTTTAGGCTTAAATAAAAAAACGGAAACTCCTTATAAGTTCTTGAAATATAAATCAATTTTTACCAGCGCGCAACCACTACCGCCTCCACGTTTGATGTTATACCTAACGTACATCGCTGCAGGCAGTTACAAATGAACAGCATATCGTAGCACTTAATGGTATGAATTAATAGGTTAACATCGAGTAATTGCTTTCGGTAACAAATGTTTCTAAAGAACACTTGTAACGCTCATATCTCAACAGCGTTTGAAAGTTTTCTAGATTCTTGCTTCTGTTTCACTTCCATTTCGTTAACAATGTACCTGACAGCCTGGGTTCCAAAGAGCTCCAGCGGATGTAAACACCGACATTGTTATGCTTGATTACTTACTTGATTAACATGATACTTGGTACTACTTATTTATTACTTACTTGATGAACTTGGTACTTTTTTTGACCCTCGACTATCGCGGACCGGCTGTAGTGTTACTGTAAAATGGCAAAAATGGCAAACGCTACAACATACGCCACGCTATCTGCGCCACAAACCCAACCCCGTACGCACCACAAGATGTTCACCGCCAACCCAACGCTCCTCAACAAGCGGATCCTGTTCAACAATGCGTTTGTGTCCCAAGGACTTGATGTCGCCGTAGCAGACGATTACTCTATTACATACTCTACGACGCGCCACTTCTGTTGCACACTGCGGCATCCATCACAGATGTTCTTGCTTGTCCGCACACATGCACAGTTGCGTGTGCAGACACAATCATGTTTGTATAATTTGCATCAACAAGATCCTGTAAGGGTAACTCCAAGAGTACATTCATGTGCAAAAAAGTGCGTTAGAAGTGAATTAAGTGTATTGTGCCTTGCGACTAAAATACTTGGAAAACTTGATTAAGGAAAATACTTCAATACTTACATTTCAATACTTACATTTCAATACTTACATTTCAATACTTACAGTACTAATTGTCATCATTTCAATAACAACGTGTGTAGCTAAGTTCAAGAATTAGCAAAACGTCATTTTGAGTATTTTTTTTCTGCATATTATATTATAAATGAGTTATTACGAAGAACGACAAAAAGGTGAAGCGACATTGGGAATGATGTTTGCATTAGTTACAATATTGGGTGGGATTATCAAAATTATACACTCTGTTATCTTTGAAGAGGAAAAATACAAACAATCACAAAAATCTGTAGGTATTGCTATAGTAGTGTGTGGTGTTTTAGTGCTTTTAGTCTCTGGTTTAGCATATAGATTTCTCTGATTGAGTTTGTGCAAAAGTTTTAATACATCAGGAGTAAAATTCCAAGAAACATTCAAGTACAGTAGCAATACCACCTTTCATTAATGCCTACGTTAATCTAATCGTAGCAAAATCAATAACCAGCTACCGGATGTGCTGTGGTGTCAGCGTGCGAAGTAAGGAAGTACATGTAACAAGCAAAAAACAATCAACAAAAAAGTGAATAGCAAGCAGCTGCATTAAGGGTTTAAGGGTAAGAAAGGAAACCAAAAAATGTGGAAAACAAGAAGATACGAAGCAAGAAATGAATTACAGAACTCACTGTCACGGTATCTTGCTGAAACAGAAAAAGAAATTACTTCACTTAAGAAAGAAATAGACAGGAAAAATGTCCAGATACAACTGTTAAGACACAAAGAAACTGCAAAAGAAACTACGCATCCAACAAATTCATTGCACGCTCTCGTATACACAAGAAACAATGGCGAAGGCATAAACACAGAAACTTGCATTGGTGTATTTACTACAGTAGCTAAGGCATTAGATGCGCAACTTCAAATGATGCAGAAGCACCAAACGAGCAATTTATGGTCTCAAGATTTTTCCATTATCCCATTTGCTTTTCATGAACTTGAAAAGATTCCTGAACATTGTGAAGTTTTGAAAACAGAAAGTGAAGGGTGGACACCATATGAAACAATTATTGGCCTTACAATTGATGGACAACCATCCGTTGGTCTAGATCAAGACAACACAAAGTTATACACAGAATTATACAAATTAGATATTGTAGAGAAAGATGACTGTTTTTGAATAATTGCGATATACAGTCTCGTGAATGTTCAGGTAGTCATTTACTGCGCGCTTGGAAGATTTGCGTTTGGGATATTTGCGATTTGTAACCAATGTTTGTATACATACAAACATTGCATTTCGGTGAATGCATACACTTTACATTGGCCTCTACACAATGGGAGGTTCGTTACACACTCTAAATATAAGGTCACACAACCCTACACTCTTAATATATCCTCAAGCGTGCAAACACAAAGAAGGGAATATGAGGACTTTGTTTATAAGCGCGTGAGCGAGACAAAAATGGAGTGACACAAAAATTGAAATAAAAATGGAGTGGAGACTTTGGTACAATGGAAACAATTGCGAAGAACAATGAGGTAGTAGTGAAGTGGAGGAATGAGAGAGTAGGGGAGATAGGATTGGATGTAATAAAGAGTGGGATACAGAAGGGGGTAAGGAGAGGAGAGAGAGGTGTTGCGAGGGAGGCATTGAGGTTGGGGGGGATGTTTAAAGGAGTGGAGGGTGGGGGGAGGGTGGTATCGAACATAGTGAATAGGGTAGTAGTGATGGTGAGTGAGGAGGTAAATATAAATAGCGGGTATTTACCGGAGGAGATATATAAAAAGTATTGTGAGTGGGAAGAGAAAGGAGAATGGAGGATTGTGGAGGAGATGTTGGAGGAAATAATGAGATGTAAGAAGAGTAGAATTATAAGTGATATAAGGAGTGTATATTGTTTACCACCTTATTATGCAGAGAAGAAAAGAATGGAAGAGGTACATAAGAAGGTGAGGGAGGAGTACAAGAGGGTGGAATGTAGTAGAATAGTACCGAAGAAGGGGGAGATAAGGGAAAGATTAGAGGCGAGGGACATGGGGGTATTTAGATACATATCGGGATGGTTATGGGAAGGAGGGAGGGTGATGGATGTATGGAAGGAGATAATGAAAGTAGCGAAGGGAAGGAAGATAGAGGGAGGGGTAAGGGCGTTAAGGGGAATATGGGGGAAAATGAAGCACAAGGAGAGGATGATATATATGTATCATGCGGTATTGATGATAGTGAAGGAAGATGAATTAGAATGGGAGAGGGGGATGGAGCAAGGGGTTGATGAGTGGGAAGGGGAGTTTCCAGAGTGGGTGTATGATATGCACACGAGGGAGGGTAGGAGGAAGGGGAAGGGGAGAGTGGAATTCGCGAAGGAGGGGGCGAAAGTGGTAGGGGAGAGTATGAGATATGTAGTGGAGGAGTGGAGGGAGATGTATAAGAGAATGAAGGAGATATTGGATGGGAAGGAGATATTGGATGGGAAGGAGATATCGGATGAGAAGGGGGAAGAAAGTGGATGGGTAAGGAGGGAGGTAATGAAGGATGATGTGGTAATGGGGCAAGTGAGGACGGGGAGGAGTAAGAAGGGGGTGTACATACCAATAGGAAGTGAGTATGTGTGGAAGGGAGTGTATGTGGATGGGGAAAAGAGGGATGTGATGATGAGATGGAGAGGAGAGGTGTTTAAGAAATTAGGGAGCAAGGTGAGTATAGGGGAGAGAGTGAAGGATGGGGAGGAGATATATTACAGATTCAAGGGGATAGGAGAGATGAAAGAAATAGAATGGGAGGAGATAAAAGGTGAGAGGATATTGAAGAGGGGGAGTATAAAGCAGGAGCAGATGCACAAGTTAAAGGACAGTGAGATAATAGGATATTTGAAGGAGGGGGGGATGGAGAGTATGATAGACGGGGTGATACTAGGGGTAGGAGACATGGGTCCATGGAATGTGATAGTAAGTGGAGGAGAAATGTGGATAATAGATTATGAGGAAACGAGAGGGGAGGTGAGGGTAAGAGGAATAGGGGACATCTGGACTAAAAAGTGTGAAAGGTATGAGAGTATATTACTCACGGTAGCGAGGGAAAGGAAAAAGGAGATATTGGCGCACATAGCAAAAGTAGAAAGCAAGCTATGTGAGATAATGGAGGTGTACAAAAGGGTAGGAGTTGAAAAGTATTTCGAGTGGGATGGGGAGGCGAGAGTGAAAGAAGTGAGGGCAGTGATAGAGAAATTGTGAGAACATACACACGTAAGAAAAGTCAAAAACGTGTGGTTGGCTTAGTTGAAGATATGTAAGCATCCGAAATGGAATATCAAAAGCAAAAAAGGAAGTAGCCCCGAAAGGTGTCGAGAGACACTGAGTAGGGGATTTTCCATGTGACGATGTTGAGGGAGAGCAGACAGTCTAGTGCAAAACAAAGTGTAAGACAGTGCTGAAAAAGTGAAAAACATTCCACAACCGATTAGTTTAGTGAACATGGACAGCTACAAGCGCAAAACAAAAAAAGACAAGGAAAAGAGAAATAAAGAAATGCATGGGAAGTATTCCGCAAAACATATCAGAAAAGTTATGGCTCACGTAAAGGTAGGTGCGACTCCGTTAAACCACCCAACTACACTTAATGACAGTAGCTACACTTGAATGACAGCTACACTTGAATGACAGCTACACTTGAATGACAGCTACACTTGAATGACAGCTACTTCAATGACCTTGTCTTCCAAACTTTCTATTTTAACTACGTAACTACTATACACATCAGTAAAGTAGTAATTTATGTGCTCAGTTGTATCAGAATCTCCTTTCTCACGAGGTGAACAGCTTTGGCCGTCACAACCATACGGAAAATTACAGTAGCACTTCCCGTAATCAAATGAAACAGTGTCATACCACCCACCAACATTTACAACTTCACTTCCATACGCACTACAATTGTCACATACAAAGTTGAGAGTCCTTGTGTGTGTACTTTTCACTTGAACAAACTTTTCATCAAACGAGTAAGCTTTCAAAGTGTCAGTATCATTGGAAGTGTCACTCTTGACTTCGAGACTCTGCAATGTTTCCATTCATCTTTTGGACTACAGTAGTGTCCAGTTGTACTGTTGAGATTTCCGCGTTTTGTGGACTTGAATTATTGGTTGGTCATTGGTTACCGGTCCATTATCTGTCTTTTACCCTCGACATTCTGTTCAACATTTTGTATAAGTTCACTACCAGTATTCAGTTCATTATTGTCGATTGTTCGTCTGTCAGTTGTTGGTCCATTGTATGTAAACTTAATCCAGTTCAATGCGTTAATCCAGTTCAATGCGTTAATCCAGTTCAATGCGTTAATCCAGTTCAATGCGTTAATCCAGTTCAATGCGTTAATCCAGTTCAATACGTTAATCCAGTTCAATACTTAATTAAAGCAACTTAGTGTACATCTCCACTAAAAAACTGAATTTAAAAACAAAATTGCTTAACTACTAAAACAATAACAACTAGTACAATGGTTTCTAACGTTTTCGTCGTTAACTCTGTCTCAGCTGATTCTATCAGTGTCCTTGGTGTCTATGCAACCGAAAAGGCTGCCAAAGATGCTATGAAAGCTTATGCAGCTGAAAATGGATTCCGTAAGAAAATCCCAAACAAGGAAGACTCCAGCAAGCTTATGTATGCAAGCGACTCTCACAAGATCTATCTCAGCGCACGTGAGCTTGAAGGCGTCAAACAACCAGCAGTCAAGGCAGCCAAGGACCCTAATGCACCAAAGAAAGCAGTCAGTGCTTACATGTTGTTTGCTGCCGATAACCGGCAAAAGATCAAGGAAGCCAACCCACAAGCAACTTTTGGCGAGCTCGGTAAGCTCATTGGAGATGCATGGAAAGCTCTCTCTGATGATGCCAAGGCTGTATACAAGCAAAAGGAAGCTGACGACAAGGTTCGTTATGAAAAAGAATCCACTGCTTACGAAGGAACTCAAGCTTAAGTCAATACAAAATAGTCATCACAAAAAAGTAATCACAAAAGTACATAAAAACATCAAAACCAAAAAAAATCTAAAGCCCAATAATCAGTGACCAAATCAAGGTTACTCATTATTGGGCTTTTTCGTTTATACGGGCTTTTAATTTAAACATAATTTACAATTGGAAGCAAAGCATGGGGATCTTTTACAGAACGTTTTTGTATCAAGGAAAATTGGAAACTAGTACACCTATAGAAATATATGACTCTCAATATACGTTGACACTAGAAAATGCTATTGTAGTATATGATCCAGATAAGTTTCTAATGCTAAGCAACATGGATCCCATCATTGAACCACACGAACGGACACAAGGCTACGTTTCCAAAGATGATATTGAGCGTCTTCTTTTGAAACATCATCCAGAGTTTGCCAAGTCTTTTGACTACGAGTCAGGAGAAGTTTACATATGCGAAACAATGTGGACATCATACGATTTCCCAATAAGAGAAAGAATGTTAGTCAACCTCCCCGTCACGTAATATTTGGCTACCTGGTATCTTCAGCAGATGCAGTGCCAGCTTCTTTGTAGTTTCTAGGTGTATAAATTAGTGTATAAATTAAACCCCCCGCGTGTAAACTTCAAACTTTTCTTTTAGAAAACGACGAGATGGCTCGCATCAAGGCACAACCTAAGCAACTTGGCAAGAAAGCTTCCAATGGTACTAAGAATACTACTAAGAATACTACTAATACGACCAACAAGAAACGTCGCTACAGGCCAGGAACTGTAGCTTTGAGGAATATTCGCAAGTATCAAAAGAGTACGGATTTACTGTTCCGGAAGCTTCCTTTCCAGAGACTTGTCAAAGAAATTGCATCAACTTATTTTTCGGGTTTGAGATTCCAAAGCACTGCAGTTCTGGCCCTCCAAGAAGTAGCTGAAGCGTACCTAGTCGGACTGTTTAAGGACATGCAGATTTGTGCTATTCACGCCAAACGGGTGACTATAATGCCGAAAGACATGCAGCTGACTAGGCGTATTCGCGGTGAAAGAATGTAACAAAATGAACACATTTGTCTTCTTATGAACTATGTACACAAAGACTTTCCGTGTGCAGAATACGTGTTGGGTATAATAATGGCGGACGTTTAGGTATGAAAGGTTGTAATATACAACCATCTAAAAATTGATTATATAATTGTGAAAGATAACCACCAATCTTTATTAGGGTGTTTTTCTACAAATTCTTGAGTAATACTACGGTTTAGTGATAACCCAAATTCTCCCCAACACCACCCTTTATCAGGATGTTTTTCTACAAATTCTGGAGTAATTACACTACGTTTAAGGTAGCAGAAGAAAGACGTAAAAAGGAAAAAGAAGAAAAAGCAGCAAGAATTATACAAAATGGATGTCATAATTGGTTATGGAAACCTGTGTGTAAGGATGGAACTTTAGGTATTAATGTACGTTTAGGTATGAAAGGATGTAATATACAACCATCTAAAAATTGATATAAATCTTTCCAACAAAATTTACAAGATTTAAAAACAAAACAATGAACAAAATATAATGGATGAAGATAAAGCTCTGTGTCCAAAATGTCTTTGTTTGACAGAAGAAGGTAATGATGGGTTTTTTTGTTTGAAGTGTCAAATTCTGTTTAACGTTTGTTCGAATTGCCACGATAGTACATTGATGCATCTTAAGGCATGGGGCTTAGTACACAATGATGAAAGCAGTGAGAACTTTGATGAAAACTATGAAAATTTCAGATATACACATAATGACAAAGAAAATCCAAAATATATTGCTACTGAAGATGATGATGAGGCATTGACCGATCATTCAATGTATTTATGGTATTGTCCTAAATGTAAAGTAGAAATCCATACTATAGCGGATTAAATGCCCCTTTTCAATTTGCCGATGAACTTCTCTCTTTCTCACTAAAACACACATTTGTGATGTAGTAATCGTTTAAAATTTGAGTGGATTAGGTAGTATAACTTATAAGTATATATCAAGTTTAAAGAATTGATATATAGAATACCTAGACCAAATTATATTTTTAATAGGCCCTAGAAAGACGTGGAGGGGAGCGGTAATCAACGCGAGATACTATAGGAAATGTTGGCGGAATGTTGGACGAGAGAGTAACGGAATGTATGGTTATGCGTACAGTGAAATGCTGATGCGCGTAGAATGCAAAGGAAGATGTCAGTGGATATGGTGGAATGTGATGGATAATGTTACCGGAGATGTATCGTGAATGTACTAGAGAGGAGGCGCTGACGCTTCGCTACGGCTCGCGGGCCGCCACGTCTTGTACTGATTACCTCCATAGTTGTTAAACGTAGTACATTGCGTTGTAGTATCGTGTTCCGCTTAGGACTAACTCTTCGGGTGCGGCAAGGAAACAAAAGAATTGAAAAATGTTCATTAGTTAGTTAATCATAAGTTAACTAATGAAAGTCTATGTAGTTTATTCTAAGGCCAAAATTCACGGAGTGTACACAAACGAAGACTTTGCACAAACGGTATACCAGTCTTTGACTCATAAAGGCGGTTACCTCAACAGAATCCCAAATAAATTCTACTACATTCAAGTTCTAGATAAAGAACCAAACGGAGTAATTATTTAACAACACCGCGGCTCCCTCAATACAGTCTCCTTCAACTCCCGAACTGTATTCTCTAAGGCCGTAATGGTGTTGAGTAAAGCTGTGTGATTGTGGTTGTGTTGTGTACATTGTGGTGGTGAGGATTGTGGTTGTGGTGGTACGCAAAGGCAGCTGCGATGGCAGCTATGCTTTTTGTAATCAAAATTAGCAATTTTAAAGTCATCCATTGATATCATCGAGTCCACGTGTTTCTGATAGAACTGATGAAGCATTATCAACACGCGTTCGTCACTACGTCGTATGTACATGCTCAGAAGTACTTTATTTATGCATCCATTCTTGAACAGTATACTGTCCTTTCTTGGATCTATATACTTCAGCCCAATCTCTACGAACACGTGGTTATTGTTGGTAACTGCTATGAAAAAGCTCGTATCAGAACAATGATACTCACATTTGCAATCCTCTGTCGTATGGCATGCATTCTTACATTGACAGGTACAATACTGGCACCTGTCCATACATACTTGGTCAGGATACACACCACGCGCAAACAAGTACTCTAGTAATTCTTTATACAACACATTGTCAGTTTCTAAGTCCGTGTTGATTCCGCGGTACGGTGGTGACATAGCAAGAGTACGTAGTAAGTCTCCTTCATAACTACATCGACAGTTACAACACAAATAATTCTCATAGAAATATATGAACGCATCGTACTTAGACTTGTTAATGAACTGTACACACGCAACCATCTTCTTGTATTCTAGCCCACTACTTATCAACTCATCCACAACTTCTTTATACTTGCTGCCACAGGTTTTTAAATCATTAAAGTAACGTGATAGATCCCTTGTCATCTAATTTTTTTGTTATAATACGTTTAAATACAGGTGAGCAAAAAATGAATTTTTTTTGCAGTTTTGAAAATATTGTGAAACTGAATAAAGTAATGTTTAATCAACAAATTTTGTATGCTTACAGCGAATGCTTTCTTGATTTCGCTTTCTTAAAGAGCTTGATTGGTAAAGGGTATGATGTGAATAGCGAGTTATTCGACGGCAATGGCAAACTTGGCCTGGACATTTTTCACTTCATTATCTCAAGCTACTTCAAAAACGTCAAAGAACTCACTGAGACTATCGAAACTCTCTTGGATAATGGGTTCGCTTTCAAGTTCCGGTATAACTATTGGTATCTATTCCTAAAAAAACTGAATGACTTAAAGTCATTGTCCCCGGAAGATAAAAGCATAGTTGTGAAAACATTAGTAAAAATGCTCAAGTGTGGTATGCGTGTAAGCAATGTTGGTGTCTACTACGATACGAAAGTCGGAACAGAAAAGGCATTGCTCATAGACAAGTTAACTGGTAAGTATGTCAAGGTCAGACTCAGTTCAAACATTTTCTCCTTGGGTATTACTTTCGACAATTTGTTCAACAAAGAGCACTTGTACTACGACAGGGAAATGATCATCGAGGAGCTCACATCTCACATTGAATGGTTGTGCGCAATTAAAGATAAAATCATCAGACCATACTTTGTACCAAATAATCCCGTAGCATGGTATGAAATAGTAAATAACCCAACTGTATACTACTTTGGTAAGTAGTATACAGCAAAATGTAGCAAAAAGCCCGAAAGGTACTTTGAGAAGTACTGAGTAGGGCTTTTTTGCATTAAGTCTTACGGGATTGGTAAAAAAGTCGCCAAATTTTCTGACATCTTCTGACATTCTTTGCATGTTTAGGGTAACAGAACCTGGCGAAAAAAATTGAGTAAAAACTGCATATTAAATATCTTCACAACACCACTATGGCAAGCGCTCTCGCGTTGATTACGACTACTCTTAGTGAACTTAAAGCAAAACTAGTCATTGCTGACGAATCTGAAAAACAACAGATTATGATACAAATCGAAGCATTTTTATCACAATTCAGCTCTATGAATGTATCTTTACGTAATCAACAACTCACCAACCAATTTGCAGAAAACTTCTTGCAAACACCTAACGAACGTGTAACAAAATACACTTCATTCTTAGCATCTAAAAGTGTCTGTGCTATTATCACTGCACCAACGCAAGTAGGTAAATCAAACGCTGTGAAGGACCTTATTGAAGTCTGTTTGAAGCAAAAAATCCCTTGTATTGTGTCAAGTGATAACAAAACAGATCAACAAGATCAACTTTTCAGCAGGATCAAAAACGACCTTAGCGGAACTGACGACATTGTTCTATTAAAAGTATCTAACAGAAACTTTGCAAACAGAGTAAAACAATGTCTAACTGACAAAAAACTGTTTGTAATCTTTTGTTTGGACAATCAGTCTCAAATAGAAAAAATTATTGACATTTTGAGCTCATGCGCCTCTCGTTCAAAATTCAATATGGCACAACTTCATAAAATGATGATTATTCACGACGAAGGAGATGTTATTCAAAAAGACTCTGACACATCCAACATTCATGAAGAACAAGCACAAAGCCATCAGAAATGGATTGAACTTACTAATATGTTCAGTGACAATTTAAAACATGTAAACATAAAGCGGGTATTCGTGAGTGCAACTCCAGAAAATTGCTGTGCACTTTATGATATTAAGTCTGCTCATATTATTCAGTTAGAAGCTCCTGGGTCATATCGTGGTTGGAAAGACATTAAGTATACACCCCTCCAAGACGACTTCGACATAAAAGAAGTCATTACTGAAGAAGTTCGCAGGATTCAACACGACGCCACTAATCCAACAGGTGAGGCAATCCTCTACTGTATGGAAAGAAACACTGATTCTGGTGGTAATAATCACCACGAAGTGCTGAAATCATTGTCATCTTTCCTACCAAAAATCACAATTCATACGTACAACAGCAAGGGTATTACCTTGTATACAACCAACCAACAACTAAAGCAACTTCTGAATGTCATAGATGTAGAAGACATCACTTCTAATGGCTCTACAAAAATTGTACAAGTCAAGGCCACAAACGGACCTAGTGGTTTCTTACAGTTGCATAAAAGCGTCACAATCAGAAAACTCTACAGTCTATGTCAAGAAGCCGGCGAGAGAGTTGTCATCACCATTGGTCGTGATCTAATCAATAGAGGCATCAGTTATGTATCAGAAAACAAAGAACTACCATTGATTGCCACTACTATCATCTACAAACCAGGACAAGCCATGCATGTCGTTGGTGATGTTCAAACCATCGGTAGAATCACTGGTACTGCACGACCGGATTTAAAAAGAAGACTCTATGCGCCTGAAAAAGTAATTGAGAATTATCAAAACTTCAACAAAAACCAAGAACAGTTTCTGAAAGATATTAAAGAAAACGGAGATGAAGTCACCAGCGAAATGTGGAAAAAATACATGTTTAAAAACCAACTTACCAAGCCATTAGACCGAAAGACCCTCAAGCTGAAACCAAACTTTGAAGCCCCACCTTTATATGAAGAGTATGAACCGGTTGTTGAGCAATTCAAAACATATGCAGAAGCATTGAATTTTTCTCGAAGCAAAGGGTGGGAAATTCGTCAAAAGAACCTAAATGCAGATGGGTTCTGTATCAGCTACATCAGAGGCATAAATGGTGTGTACTCTCTCAATGACGTCTTACGAGAGAAAAAACAAGGCTTAAATAATGAAAACTTCAGATACTATGTTTGCTATGAAGACACAAACTTAAAGTCCACAGAGCGTCACGTGATAATCTATAAATGCCGTTAAGAATATGCGTAGTCGTCGAGAAATAAATTAGCCCGAAAGGTACTTTGAGAAAGTACTGAGTAGGGCTTTTTGCATTTAGTAAGTCTGTACCCAGTGTAATTACGTCAAGATACTGAAAATACTAGGGTTTGTACACATTTTTTTCCTCAATATATTACAGTACTTATGGGGGAAAACGAAGATATTATCTACAATGAATCTATCTTTCAGGTAATAGAGAATGATGACAAACACATGGGTACATTGGGTGACCTATTTTTGGTAAAAGTAGATATGCCAAATATGTGCACAACAGTGACAAGTTAGCAATATGTATTTGAAAAAATACTTTGAAGTACGATAAAAGCCATTGTTTACAAGGGCAGTAGAATACAATCCATGTCAGAGTGGAAATGACGAATTTGTTAAACGCAATTGAGAATACAGTAATTATCAGACCTTAACCAAGAAATGAGTTGTAGCTATTTAAGATAATCAGGTGACACGTTGAGTTGTTGTATTTGTTTCTCATTACAAGAACGGTAAGAATGTCAGAACATCAGGATTTGCCTGAGAGCTTACTTTTACATATTATAAACAGAGGTAACCTGTTTGAAATGCAAGCGCTTTGCAATGCAAGTAGAAGCTTCAGACAACAATGCAATAAAATAGCAGAAACCCTTATTCATGAGAAATACAAAGACTTCACTCACTTATACGGAGATCTTTTACTGTTAGGAAAGTTTACTATTACATTTGTCAACTGCACAGGATCCGTCAAAATTAAACATTGTCGCAAGAATGATATACTCACAGTAGTCACTGAACTCCTTTCAAATATATTAGTAGACAATATGACTGATATAGGTATTACATATGACAACATGCAAAAACCGAACACAGTTGTGTTAGACTTCCAAAACTCAAGTTGTGAGCAAAACTTTATACTTATACTCCAAGGACAATTCTCTGACTACAAAGAAACCGAAAGTCTTGTAAATGACATTAATGAAGTAGTACGTAAATAACCAGTCCATTGCAATCCTACCTTCGACCTAAGACATATAGGAAATGCAATGTACCAATCTTGTTTACATTCGTTATGTAATGAGGTTGTTTAGCTTCAGTTACCTGTTTCTTGTTACAACGGAGGTCTCGTAGCCAGGGTATAGGGCTGTCGATACACCTTTCTACATAATTTAAATCCAGTTTGTCAAGAAACTTCAACTAATAGATGCATCCTGTATACATGACGCGTATAGCTGACTAAATTATTTTGAGGCTGAATATGTAAAACAGTAATAAGATGTCGAGTCTTAAAAATCTAACAATTAATATTATGGACTATTACCGAAATCATAGCACAATACCTAATAAAAAGATTGAGCAATTCATACTATCTCTAGATGAAGATGATTACTTAACATATCATCAACTGTATGAAAACTTACCCAATGACATTAAAAATCATAGAACCCCATATGGCATTTTACGAGATGCATTAGAATTAGTTATTGAAAATGGAACTCTCGATGAATTTGAGATAATTTGGTCAAATGCTAACAATAGATGTAATGTTTATGAGTATGTCACGAATTGTGCTTTTTATGGACGACTTACAATGCTTCAAGCAATAGTTGAATCTGATATTATTATTGAAAACATAGCACTTTCAAATGCCTTGATAATTGCGCTAAATAACAAACATTATGACATAGCAGAATACTTACTAGAAAGAAATGTAAACAATATTCTAGCTTATGATTATATACTGAAATATAGAAATTCCAACTTTTGTGAATATTTGTTCAACAAATATGGTAATAGAATGAAAAGACTGTACAATAGTAACATCCCCTTGGATGAAGCAGAATAATATGTTGTCAGCTTACAACATCAAGATACGTGTCGGCTTACAACGACATCACCGTTGACTCCAAAAGTATCGTCATCTAGGTCAATAAAGTCAGATTAACTAACATCGAGTGTACTTAAACTACAATGTACTTAAAATTTGCATTGATTTTATCGTAAGTTCAAAACAATAAAATCTCTTGATTGCTTAAGACAAGAGAACGGTGATACAGAAATGAACTCACCCAACGCCACAATAAAAATTTATAAACGCAAAAACGCGGCCCTGAAAGTTATCAATGGAACAACAAAAATGCTCGGCAATGTAAATATGACCGAGTACTTTGTCACAAACAGCTACAGAGATTTCCTCAACCTAATCAAGGCATCCAAATCAAAGCACTTTTATGAGTACATTCCAGTTAATGTTCCAGTCAGCTTCTTCTTTGACATAGAAATTTACAAGGAACAAAGTACTTACTGGGACTATCCAAAGGACTTGGTAGACATCTGTATAGCTGCCGTGAAAGGTATACTTAAAGACTATCATGTAACTACCATCATTCTCGAAGCACCACAAGAGAATGTCAAACATTCTTTTCACGTCATCATGAGAGCAACAGACGCCTCAGGAAAACACGTTCTCTTTGAAAACGTGTCCGTTTTAAAGGAATTGTATCGACAATGTGGTTTAGACAAGTACACAGACGCCAATAACAAATACTTAGTAGACCCCAGTGTATATCGCGAAGGTCTGTTTCGTACTTTGTATAGTAGCAAAACAGGCGAAAACAGACCTCTTGTGAAAAGCCAATGGAGCGACGAGTTTGACGACATAGAAGCATTCGTATGTTACCATAATCAAGACTTCATACTGTACAAACCCGATGACATAATCGACATTACAAATTTGAACGCGCTTACCAATTTTAACGCGGAGGTTGAACCTATCGTCAATGTACCAGAAGAACTCACAGAAGCAGACAAGCAAACCATTAAGCGGTTTGTTCAGAAAGAATTTCATCACTATCCAAACAGAATCCGAGACGTATTTATTGATACACAACACAACTGCATCGTCGTAGCGCTCAACGAAAGATACTGTCCATTTGTAGATAGAGAACACAAAGGAAATAACCAGTATATTGTCATTGATACTTCAAGTGCAAAGCAAAAGTGTCACGATGCAGAGTGCAAAGATGACCGCTACAACGAAGTAAAACTAGAGTCATATCCAAAAGAAATTAACGAAATTATCAAAAAATGTCTTAAAGTCAACCAACAAGAACTAGAGCTTATAGACAATGCTATCGTCGAGTGCAAGCACTACATTACTGAAAACTTTGATCAAGACGTCAAGGACGTTTCTTTTGATAGAACGGCAATGATTTTCAGAGGTATCGTTGCTGATAGGAGTTTAGCTAAGATTCTAAAAGGCAAGTGTCCAGAGTGCAATGTAGAACATCAAATCAGCGACGGCGGATACTGCCTCAAATGCAAGACATGTAATAGCATATTTCCAAAGAATCAAATCATTCCAGTTGATCAAAAGTACAAACACCTCAACAACTTTTGGACTAGTTATCAAATTGGTACTGTCAATAATATTATCAACATCTACAACAATAGCGGCGAAGAAGACTTCAGTTGCGACATTCAATTAGACTCTGCCATCTTTAAAAACAAAGAAGTCACAAACATAGTTAATCAAGTTCTTGACGGGCATAAAGTGACCATGATTTCTAAACTCATGTATACTATCAGTAAAAACTACGTGTATTCCAGAAATAATTGGTACTTCTTCACAGGGTCCATCTGGAAAGCTGATACTGATAACATTGAAATGAAAAAAGACATTATGGACCTATCAAAAATGTTTGATAGAATAAAAACCCATTATGAAAGTAAGCAAACTGATGCAGCTTCTACCTTGACACTTTACAAAAACATCAAAAGTTTAATCAACAAGTATCACAAACCAGGCTTTCAAGATGATATTATTAAAGGCGCCAAAATATACTACAACGATGAACTGTTCATCAACAATCTAAACAGCAAAAAACATCTTGTTCCATTTACAAACGGTGTATATGACCTTCTGGAAAACAAGTTCAGGAAAACCAAGAAAGATGACTTTATCAATCTTACTACCAACTATTCATACGACAACGCTACAAGAAACCCCGAAGTGTACACCTTTCTAGAACAAATCATCCCCAACGCAGGTGTACGTGACTATGTCTTGAAAAAGATGAGTGAATGTTTGAATGGAGATATCCCCAACACTTACTTCTTGATGTTTATCGGCGATTCCGGTGCAAACGGAAAATCACAGCTTCTTAACTTGATGAAAGCGGCAATGGGTGACTTTGGTGAAAAAGTAGAAGTCACACTTCTTACACGCAAACGTAATAATGCAAATGAAGCCAATACCGAAAAAGTAAAGCTCATGAATAAGCGTTTTGCATTCTTGAGCGAACCTGAAGATGGCGAGAAAATCAACATCGGTCTCCTGAAAGAGCTCACTGGTTCCGAAGAAATTGTTGCACGCGGGCTCTATCAAGACTCACTAAGTTTTGTCATGGAAGCAAAGTTATTTTTGGCTTGCAACGAACTACCAGAAATAAAAGGAGAAGACACCGCTCTGTGGCGCCGTATTAGAGTTATCGATTTCCCATCACGTTTTGTCGATGAACCATCTGGTCCAAACGAGTACAAAATTGATAGAACACTTCCCTCGAGAATGCGAGAAGACCCATCGTGGAGACAAACCTTCATCAACATTCTCATTGACTATTACTACAAAGATGTCACAGAACCAATAGAAGTCAAAGTCAAGACAAACGAGTACAGACAGGAAAACAACGACTTCTACAACTGGTTGGAGGAAAATGTTGAGTATAAAGAAGGTTGTGGCCTCATGCAAGTAAAAGACGTGTGTGAGCTGTTTCTTGGAAAAACAAAGATTCATACAAAAGAATCATCCAAGTATAAAAAGGAAATAGAAAAGTGGATTAAGGAAAAGTATAAGACCTTACCATGGGAATACTCTACAGTCAAAATCAACAACAAATGTTATAAAGGTTGGAAAGACTTTCAAATCAAAAACAACCAAGAGGCAGATTTTCTTTCAGAATGAAATCTTAGTATTACAAAACTCTTTTTTATGTCAAATACTATATAGGAGTATTTGACATGGACACGGACATTGGTCTAACCGACATTTCTTCTGAAACAGACCACAATAACAAACGTAAAATCATGAGTTTAGCTGATTACTTTCAAACCAAAAAGTGCGGCAACACCGACGACAGTTGGTTGAAACACGAACTACTACAATTCTGCTCTCTGCTTGACATTAATTGCACTGAAAGTAATGTTGATAGTATTTGTAATTTGATAAGCAGAAAGCTCGATTTGAAAAGGACAACCATTGATAAACTAGACTATATGGATATCGACGTGTATAAATTACGTAATGAATTTGATAAAGTAAAAATCGAGGATGATACCAGTTCTCCTCTTGAAGAAGAGGAATGGGATAAATATGCATCCAAATTCAAATTCGATGACAACTACTATCCAACAGAACAAAGCCCAGAGAAAAAGCATATCAACTCGTTGTTTGTTAAGTTTATAGAAAAGAGCGGGATTCCACATCTATCACAGAAAGCGTTAATCCTCGACAGCTTACAGTTGAATACTATCAACGCCTTACTTGATTACAATAAGCACAAGTACTTCAAAGTCATTGTTCCAGAGTGCGTTACTGAAACGTGTTACAACATGTCCAAGCGTTTTTATGACAAATATGGTACATCACGTGCTCATTCAGTCGAATTCTATCCAGGATACATGTTAAATGCAGACTTTCTAAATCAGCTTGCTGAAGCCGACAATTTTCCAAACATTGTCTTCGCTGACTTCACAGACACCTATCACAAAAATGTCGAGACAATCAACACTGTTCTAAAACATTGGCAACATAGTTCACACGATTCATTTGTGCTTTGCCTCACATTTTCTATGCGCGGAGAGCATCACGTTATCTCAAAATACAACTGTGGTACTGCAACTTCTGACATCAATGTTATGAATTGTGTTACTAACGAGTTGTTGAAGTCTTTTGGAAACAACAATTTACTAGTAAAACATAGGTATAGGCTCAAGTACAATAGAACCTTACCAAATGGGAAAAGAAGTGGACGTATGTCATTCTACGCATTTGTCCTAAACAAACCACGCAAGGGAACCAATGATACACAATTGGTGTTACAATTGCAGAATTCAACTCTAAAAGACGTCAGGGATTTTCCAATAGACAAAACAAGAAGGGATTAAAGGTAGTACAGTTACCAATGGTTACCTTAGTTACATTCAGTTACCTGCAATTGAGGTAACCATCGAAACAATTACATACCAGTCTTTTGTCTCTATGACGTTCTACTGATTCCTCACATATACTTATTATTATGTATAGATTATCATCATAATAATGACGTATCGATTCCTGTAAGATACCACAATGTTTCATACCCAAACGTGATACACAAATTTCCATAACTTTTGCCGCGTTATTATCCTTATTCTTTTCAGCTACATTGAAATTTGCCATGGTTTATCAATGTAACGTTCAACAAATTCTGGAGTAACTCTACATATACTCTGAATATTCCATTTGAATTGGTGGAATAATGAATTGAGGTATGGGACATTGGTAAGATAAACTCATCATGTATGGAACTGGTTTAATTTTTGGTGGTTGCATCAAAACGTGATGTATTTTCCCATCATATACAACTCTAATGTACGTGTCTTGTGCTAACAACCCATTCCCATATATATCAAGCAACATATTTGACACATGATGGTTTGTATGTATAGAACCTTGCACTACAATAACATGTTCAGGAGATAATGCAGATTCACCCAGCTTTGAAATAACATCCCTGTCACACAAATTATAAGGAACCGTCACAAAATGATCACTGTTGTTATATGTTACTTGAAGGTTTGTAAAGTAACTACTTTGATTTGTCAATTGTTTAAATAAGTTGTTAATCAGCATTTGATCTCTATGTGACATGGTTTGTCCCCTGTATTCTACAAAACGTATAGTCATACAAACTTCCTTATATTATACATCAAAAAATGTTTTTCATTTACATTTACATTGTGAATGAAAATGCTAATAAATACCGCTCACGAGTCTGTTCGTATAGTGTACTTAACAGAACAAGGATGATACAAACTGCTTATGCGCCCACAAAAGAAAGCGACTGAACAGTGATTGATGGAGAACAGTTAGTCTGTATGAGACGTCAATTGGCGTGCTAATTATTAGTTACTTTTAAAATACGGATGGTTTCTTAAACCAGAATAACAATTACTCCATCCTTTATGACAACATTTCCCACTTTCCTCACACCGCTTATATCTTTCTGTCTCACGTGGATCCCACTTTTGCTTTATAATAACACGCATATGATTTTGTTCTAACCATTCTTTCACATCTTTAAACTTTTCCATATGTCTGTCTGTCTCCTCTGTATTAACTACATCATCAATGTAAACCCAATTGTTTTCAAGATACTGTTTAAACGACGGAATTTAGCCAATACTTCATCCGGACGTGTCTGTGACATTACGTCGATTTGATTGAACAAAGGTTTCAGTTTTTTCACATTTCTTGACCGACAGCTTACAGTTAAAATTATTGGTTACCTCAGTTACATTCAGTTACCTGCCATTGAGGTAACCATTGGTAACTGAGGTAACCAATATACTTAGGACGACGGACTTAGTACAAACTCCAGTGTCAGAAGGGTGCCCCATTGGGGGCAGTCTTGAATCTGCACCCAATGGAAGACATCAGATGAAAAATATGCTAACAGACCTTGATGAACAATGGTTCCTTAATGAAGACTGTACATGAACTCGATTAGGTGTGCGACTTGGTTAATTCGTATACAATGGTTTAAACAAACAGATGTGTAGTAGTAATTGTATCACCATCATGACAGACACAATCTTGGTAAAGCAGTTTCAAGACCTCAACATCACTGTACATGGCACATACGAAGAACCCCTTTTCAAAGCAAAAGATGTCGGTGAACTACTGGATATCAGAAATGTAAATGATGCCATCAAACATTTTGATGGCACAGAAAAATCGGGGGTAGTTATTACCGACCCCCATGGAAGACATCAGATAACAAATATGCTAACAGAGCAAGGCTTGTATAAACTTCTGTTCAGTTCAAGAAAACCTATTGCAAAGGTGTTCCAAAAATGGGTATGTGACGTCATAAAGGAGATTCGGTTGAAAGGAAAGTACGATCTCCAAGAAAAACTAAAAGAAAAAGAACAACAACTGCAACAAAAAGAACAAGAACTGATTCAATACAAACAAAAAACATACGAAGAAATCGATAAAACTGGTCATATTTACGTGATTCAGACTGATGCTGTAGGTGCTTACAAGGTAGGAAAAACAAAGGATGCAGTCACAAAGCGCGTAAAAGGACTGCAGACTGGTAATGTTAACAGCATTGCAGTTCTGCTTGATTTTCCTACCAGTAATCCAGACCTTCTCGAGCGAGTTGTGCATTACATTCTTGATAGGTATCGGTGTAACAGTAACAGAGAGTTCTTTGACTGCAATATTGAATATATCAAGTCAATTGTAACCATTTGTGGTCACACTATCGATACACTAAAGTCAACTTATCAAAGTATCACTTCAGAAGAGATCTACAGTCATCTCAATGTACCACCTCACCTGGACCTGAAACTAGAAGTACCACATGTTGTTGAAGAATCACAACTACCCTACGAACAACACAAGCAGGAACGAAATGATAAGCTCATGAATCTTCATAATTGGCTCGATAAAAACGTGATTTTCTCAAAAGGAAAACTACTTCAAGTAAGAGATGTCCATCAGCTTTACCTAGGAGTCACAACTATGCACACTCATGAATCAACAGTTTTTCGTCGGAAAATTGAAGAATGGTTTCAGAAATTTCATGTTAGTTGGGAATACTCAACTGTCAAGATTGGAGACAAGGCTTGTAAGGGTTGGAAAGACTTTTGTGTCAGAGGGCACTGAGCCCTCTGCGGACCATTATCATTCATGTTCTTACCATATTTTGTTTTTTTTTGAATATATTGTAAAAAATGTGTTAATTATGGTGTGGTTACCTGCGTTACCTGCAGGTTACTTGAAAGTTACCTCATTTATGGAGCGGTTACCTAGGTTACCTCATTTTTAGACTTCTTTTCCTGAAATTTAAAAAAAGAATAAAAAAAATAAAGAAAAGAAATACTTGAAAAACAAAAATCTAGAAAACTTTTGTAAAAATGAGGTAACTGGGGATTTACAGGTAACCCCCTCCATAAATCAGGTAACCGTGCAGGTAACGCAGGTAACCACGATTTTGAGACCATGTTTATGTACCCCTCTTCAAAGTGTGTGTTTTACAGGAGATTACAGAACAGGTGACTATCAAAAACAGCACCGGTAAGGCTGTGAAGTCGAGAGACAAGGTGTTGTTAGAGCAGTTCAAGACAAGCAAATAATAAGAATGGGAAAAAATCTTGACTATTGTTTTGTTTAGAAAGTTGTTTGGTGGATTTGAGTCTATTTACAGCTAATTGAATGTAAATAGAGTACTGATAAGTGTAAATAGAGTACTGATAAGTGTAAATAGAGTACAATAAGTGTAAATAGAGTACAATAAGTGTAAATAGAGTACTGATAAGTGTAAATAGAGTACTAATAAGTGTAAGAGTACTAATAAGTATAGATTTCTTACAAACGTTCAATATAGAAAGTTTCCCATGCACCTCTATTTTTATTAGCAAATGTTGCTGGGCGCGGAACGTTACCATTAACGGCGACGATGTTAAGGTCATTTGACTGTTGCAATCTGTCACCTGTTCTCTCACTTCTTATTGTCACTGGAGCTTGGTTTCTGATCATGTCCTTGAACCATTGTTCATTCTTAGACCATGCTTCACCATTATTGTGAACAACAAACTTTTGGTCTCCTCCATGGAAGAATCGCAGGTGACCATCGTCTGCATTGATGGTCCACTCTCCGAGTTGGAGGGTGTCCCAGACACGTACTCTACGTTTTTCGCCAGTCTTCCCAGCACCAACGATGTTGAGAGAGCCATTAACCCCGCCATCATGTCTTCCATATGAGATTTGACCTGCACTGACTTCCCTATTGTATCCGCTGCCGAACTGAACTGTTTTGCTACCAGGAATCAAGATATTGTCCTTTGTGAATTGAATAACGTCTTCGTTTGCAACGCGCATGAAAATATTATCGTCTGATTCTACTTTCAACTGACCATCGTCCCATATTTTAGATGCACCGTAACCCCAATCGATACCTCTTTTACCAGCAGGAAGTTTGCATATGTCACCATCGGCGCACCACATTGTACGTGGCAATAGTGAGTTTCTTAAACTTGCATCATCACCTATATTACCGTGTGGTCCTTGTGGTCCTCGTGGGCCGATTGGTCCGATGTCACCTCTATCACCCTTTGGTCCGATTGGTCCGATGTCACCTCTATCACCCTTTGGCCCAATTGGTCCGATGTCACCTCTATCACCCTTTGGCCCAATTGGTCCGATGTCACCTATATCACCCTTTGGTCCTATTGGTCCTATTGGTCCTATTGGTCCTATGTCACCTCTATCACCCTTTGGTCCGATTGGACCGATTTTGCCAGGTTGTCCTTGTCCCATAGTTGTATATATTATCAAAAGAAATTTTTGTTTCGAAATAATGTTGAAATGGAGATTACTTCCGTTGAATACTTCCTTTAATGGAAGCGTAGTTCTTACCGAAGTGATTATTGAGCAAAGTAAGAACTTTTTGTGAGTTGACCCAACGGAAGCCAGCATTGCCAGCCCATGTGACCCAGCTGATGATGCCTCTTTTCTTGTGCCATTGGCTGTCCTTTGGTCTACCGGCGAGCTCCCATTTTTTGAAGGTAGGATAGCTTGTGATAATATGCCTTGCGAACCAGTTACGCATGTATCTAAGGTCCTCGATAGGAATGAATTCGCGTGTGGCGAGCTGATGTGCTCGTTTCCAGCCTGTTTCCTTTGCGCCAACGAAGCCGAGTTTTTTTAGTTTGAAGGCGTATTGTGCCCATTTCTTAACATTTGCTGGTACTGGGACCATGATAGAGCTGCGACGACCGCGATATTGCGCTTTACCTGAGCCAGTTTGACCACCAAATTTGATGTTTGACTTACCTTTGACTTTGGACTTGTCTTTTTTAGCTTTATTGATTACTTTCTTGTCGAGTTCTTTGTATGTTTTAGGTGTTTTGGAGGACACTCGTTTGCTGGGTCTGCACAAAGGGTACTTGTCTTTACTTTTGGACACTTTGGTTCTACCGCAGGGTTTATATCCGACGACCTTGCCTTTTGAATTTTTGATTGGTCGATTGAGGTCTACCCATTGTTCTTTGAACCATCGGTTAAGTCCTGAGCTTTTGTTTTTACTTCCTATGTACTTGCCACCGCGGCGTTTGTATTCTCTTACAATCCAACTGGATTTGTAAATACCGGATGTACTTCTAAATTTCTTGTCAGCTAGGGTTTTAACTTTTTTGTAAAGTTGTGTATCTTGAGGTTTGGGTTTAGTAGCACTAGAAGGCATTTTCTACAAAAGGCAGTGAAAACAAATTTCACAAAATGTTTTTTCTGGACAAAGAGTAGTAAAAACAGCAATGAATACATTTTCAGAAAGTGATTATTCAGATGAAGAAAGTGATGCTAGGCCAATAGAGACTTTTACAACGTTCACTGATGATCCTTCGGAAACAGAATCAGGCACAGAGTCTGGTGACGAAATCGGAGCTTCTAGTCAGCAGCAACAGCTTGCACAGGAGAATGAAGAGGATTTTTCACAAGCTATAGCGTACATAGAGTCCAATAGAGCTTTGTACAAAGAATATTTGGAGGTAAGAAAAAGAGGTGAAGAACTTGCGGTCCAACCACCCCGACCAGGTCAGCTAGTTCCAAGTGTGAGCAGAAGACGTACGTTTCGCCCAATACCAATCGAAAGAGACGATATGTATGAGCAGAAAGTGAAGTCTTTGTTATTGTATATGTTGTATAAAACAACTGGTAATCTAGACAGGGCAAAAGAACTTTTACGGACAAAGGCAAAAAAGTGGTTGAAATATTATTTGAGTCAGTTCTTATTGTTTGGTGTGTTGCCAGGATTTTTAGAGAATCCAAGCGGTGAAGGATTTGAGCAAAGGTACTTTATTTGGACAAAGGGGGAACAAGGTCTTTTACCCCGAGCACCACAAGACTTGGCAATAACATCAAATAATTTTTCTGAGTATGTTGGTGTATTACCATTTGAGGGATGGAGTAAAAGACATCTCTACACATATTTATCAGTAAACATCATTCCGACGATTTTGGAAAGGTTGGGCGTTAGCATTGACATGAGTCTTTTTAGCAAAATGATTAACAGAAAACTATCAGCCAAAGTTATGAAGAATCTAATAAAGTTGCATGTAGAGAATCCGGAGTCTTTAATCTTACGAGATGTTATTGATGGAATGAAAGCGGATTTTGAGTCAGAACGCATTCTAGGAAGACGAACTCGACGTTTTAGTATAAGCGATTTTCATGTACGAAAGCTTTATTTAGTAATTTTTGACATATTGAGAAAGAAACTAATTAGGAAGAAACAATTATTGGCAAAGATGAAATCAGTTGTGCAACCAAGGAGAGAATCCAAGCGTTTTAGATGGCAGAAGTTGTGTACGCCTGGTGGGTTAGACACTGTCTTCAATATGGAAGAATTGAGGGAGGTTGCCTCATGGGAAAATATACCAGAGCATATGTTTATGACAAAGAGAGAACTATGTGGGGAGCTTGCGCAAAGGTTTGAGAATGTGATAAATGGTAAGAAGAAAATAGAATCGAGATGTGTGAATCCACAGACAATTATGATGACGGACACTAGTGATGTTCCACCAGAGTTCTTTTATGCATATACACATAATAACAAGGTGTATTGTGATGACATACGTGACCTTCAGAAACATTTTCAGACGTCTGGGGCGACACATCCATGGGACAGAACACCTGTTTCAGAAGCGTTGGTGAGGACTGTAGATAGCTGGTACAACCAGCTTGTCCGGAAAACAACAATAATGGATGACCTATTTACAGCACCTGGGGGCGACTACCAAATGTCAGAAACTAGTTTATTGTCATCAAAAGTTGCGGACTTTTTAAGCAAACTAAACTATCCAAATTCTGGTCAATTACTTATTGACGCTGATACAGAACACACTCTTGCATTTGTTGACGCGCTTGTAGATGAAGGGATAATGTCAAACCAAGAGCGCAGGATGTTAAGTGCTATTGACAATTTGACACAGTACAAATTGACTATGATTGAAATACTGATGGTGAAGATTAGAAACGACCCTGATATGGTACAGGTTCCTGGTGCAAGACAGCCTCTGTCAACAGTGGCTATCAACTTGAGTAATGTTTATAATGAAGTTTTTAACTAAGGGCCGAAAGGCTTTTAGTTGTTAATGGTAAGGAATAACACTTGCTTTTAGTTGTGATCAACGGCCTTGAACAGAATTTTTAGTTAAAGAAAAAGTGAAGTATATTTGAGTATACTTGACTTTACAGAAAGTTTGAAGATGTTTAACGAAAGTAAACTTGAGAATGACTTGATGGACAAGTATAGGTCTTTGATAGAAGATTTCCATCAGAAAAACAACATTGAGGACGTATTCATCAAGTTATCTGAAACACAAAAGGAAGCTTTACAGCTTTTCAAGGAGGGTGAGAATATACTTGTACTTGGAGCAGGAGGTACTGGCAAAAGCAAATTGATTCAGGAAATGTGTTATCAGGTTCGAGAAACGGGTAAAAATGTTGTAGTATGTGCAACTACTGGAATTGCAGCGTATAACATTTCAGGAATTACTTTAAACTCATTTATGGGAATAGGAACGGGGGAGCAAGACATTGACACTTTAGTGAACAGGGTTATGCGAAAGTTTTGGGTAAAGGAGAGAATCAAGTATACTGATATTATGATTATTGATGAGATTAGTATGGCGTCTGCTGAGTTATTTGAGAAGGTAAATGCAATATGTCAGTCAGTTCGTAGAAACATGCGTCCATTTGGTGGTATTCAAGTAGTGTTGACTGGCGACTTTTATCAGTTGTTGCCTGTATTTAACAAAAATCCAGTATTATTTCCAAATCAGGACACTCGATTAATATTTGAGTCAAGTACCTTCAAGAAGTACTTTAACAAAAAGAATACAATAATCTTGACACAGAATTTTAGACAGAATGATACTTTATTTCTGGAGGTGTTGATGAGATTGCGGAGAGGCGAGCAAACTGATAGTGATATTGAAATCCTAAGAAAGCGGTTAACTTATAAGCTTGGTGTAGACCCGACTGATATTGAATCTGCTGTTTACTTGGTTGCGTCAAATAAACGCGCTCAGGAGATCAACATACAAAACTTGAATAGCATCAAGGAGCCAATTGTGCGGTACAGTGCGTCATTCAACAAGGTTGGTGATGAGAAATTAAGTGAGGAGCTATGCAAAGAGTTGCAGGGGCAGTTTATGCAGAAGGGGATTACTGAAGTGACATTGAAGAAAGGGGCCAGAGTGATGTTGATTAAGAATTTGAGTGTAGCAGAAGGATTGGTTAATGGTTCTGTTGGAACGGTGGTTGATTTTGACAAGCTGAAAAATCCAAAGGTGAAATTTGATAATGGAGTTGAAAAGGTGATAGAAAAAGTTGAATGGGAGCTTGATATAGGTGAGAGTAAGGCTACAGCATCACAATTACCTTTGATGTTGTGCTGGGCTATAACGTTTCACAAGTCTCAATCTACGACACTAAACAAAGCAATTTTGGATCTTGGAGGTGCGTTTTGCGACCACATGGTGTATGTTGGGTTATCTAGATTGCGTTCGTTGGATGGGTTATATCTTACATCATTTGACCCTGCAAAGATAACAGTGAATAAAAAGGTACAAGAGTATTTCAAGAAGTAATTTACTGAGCGGCGTCACCCTCCGCAAATCAGCGTGTCCATTCGCACAGTTAAAATTGAAATTTATTATGCGGATAAAGGTTATAAAAGTGATACAATGATTATCCAACATACGTACTTTCCGGACAGAACATTTAAATATGCTGTGGTTGAATGGAAGTCAGATAAGAAGAAGCAATATGCAAATTTTATCAGGGGATTTGACAATATTGAAGATGCAAAATCTCTTGCATTAGATATGTATGCAGAGTATTTTAGAGAAAACATTGAAAAATTACCTTTTGACAAAGAGCATATTGTCAAAAGTCGTTTAGAAGAGAAGAAATTAACATCCGAGCTTTCGACAAGTGAGCAAAATCTTGTAAGAACAGGTGCGGATTCGATGTACAATGATAACCCGTACACATCATTATACTCTTATGGCAATTCTAACAGTGATGGAATGATATATTATAGTGTAGTTGAGTGGTTTCCTGGAGTTGAGCATAATTGGTCTTACGTAGAAGATGAAAGGGTCAATGTTCAACAATTACAATAATTTTTAAATGACCGGACAGGATGAATCTCGAGTGTGGGAAATTAAGGTGAAGACCTTGTAATTTTATACTGACCCAATGAATGAAAACGATACAATCATATCGGAGTCAGTTGTAACTATAACATCATTGCCGACGTTGCCTAAAGTAAAATTTGTGACATTAGAAGATTTCTGATAAGCCAGTTGGGTCAGCGCTGTATTGTTTCCATTAACTTTTAAAACTACCCCTTGGTAATATGCAATCTTGGGTGTGACAGTATCTGTGTTCTTGGCAAAGATGTGTATGCTACCGGCCAAGTTATCAGCGCCGGACCCTGGTACAAATGAAGTAAACAAAATGTTATGAGATGTGCTTGCAGTGTCCCAACTTCCATTCTTGATGTAGGGGCCATATGTACTCGTTGGGCCAGCTGAAGTGTCAATTGCGGCTGCACCAAGGGCCCAAGTACCATTTACTGAAAGAGTTTGGGATGGGCCTGTTGTTCCTATTCCTACATTTCCACTAGTTGAAATACTCATTCGCGGTAAACCACTTGTAAAAAGTCTTATCCCACCCCAACCAGTGAAATATCCAGTTGGTGTGCTACCGCCTGTTTCCAAACGCCACATTGCACCGTAAGCTGGCACTGCAGCACTATCATAACTAAACGTAGTAAAGTCTGCTGCACGGATTTCGCCACCTGTACCAAGATAATAACTGGTTGCTCGTGCTAATCCGTTAACATCAAGAGAGTAACTGCCAGATGATGAGGATGTATTTATGCCAACAATACCATACATGTTAACGCCGTTGTTATTGGCACGTATTCTTTCGGTTTGTGTCCCAGATCCTGTTGCTAGTGATATTTCTGTGCCAGGGAATGCAATGTATCCCATGTCAGTGGTGTCAACTCTTTTTTGCAAGCGTATATCGGTTGTTGTCCAGTCATTTCCGCTTGTAAACCTTGTTGCTTTAACCTGAAGGCGTGTAAGGTTTCCATCATTCACAGTGAATGACGACACCAAGCTACTGCTTCCGGTTGTAGTACCTAAACTCATTTGGTGCACGTGTAATAAAGCCTCTGGGGCAAGGCCTGTGTTACTGATACCCACATTTCCTCCAGTATTAACTTTAAGGGTACCGATAGTACCGTTGTATACAATTGTACCACCAGTATTGTTGTAATTGATATATGTTGGGGAAGATAAGTCAGGATTAATGAACATGCCGACTGTTGACGCTGACCGGTACATTGTTGTACTCGTAACGTCAACGGATACAATGTTTTTTGCACTACCACCAGCATCAAGAAACTGTAGATTTGTAGTATTATTCAGGAGTATTCCATTGTTGAATCTTCCTTGACCAGTTGCAAGAAGTGTACCTACTGTTACGCCTGTGGTAGCAAGTAGTGTACCTACTGTAATGTCGGTCGCTTGAAGTTGGGCAGTACTCAGTGATGCAGCTGATGCATTTGTAACAAACAAATTACTTGTTGTCATAGTAATCCCGCGTATTCCACCTGATACGTCTAGCGTTGCAGTAGGTGCTGTATTATGTATACCAACTGACCCACCAGTGGTGTATATACTTCCAATAGTATTTGAGTTGCTCAATGTTATCAGCCCAGAAGTAGAGGTAGATTGTAAACTGAAAAGAAAGCGTTTGCTCATATGCTTTGTGTAACTGTTTTTGCAGGTTCTTACTCAACTCCTATAAAATAATTTAACTACAATCTAGAATAAGACCAGCTGAAATTCTGCTAGCGTGGAATGACGTTTGTTTAAAGAATAAGACAAGTAGTATTGATTTAAAGGAAAAACTTCAAATCAAAAATTAAACAATATGAAATCGGAAAGTGAAAATGAATTGTTTAAACAGTCGGGGAGCGTTCAACAAGACAGTTTGAAAAGAGTATGCAGGGATTTTATGAGAAAGAAATGTACACGTGAACCATGTAGATTTATTCATGATAGTAAGTTGTGTGACAATTATTACAGGAACTGGGTGAACAGAGGTGAAGGGACATGTAAGTATAAAGACAACTGCCGTAAAAATCACTTTGTTCAGGAACAATATACACCAAAACAATATACACCAAAAGAGTCTGGACAAAAACAATCAGTGAAGGACACTAATAGAAGTCAAGACACTAATAGAAGTAAAGACCCTAATAGACGTCAAGACAGATACAAGAAGCCTAAGAATACTGAGTGCTTTGAACCGATGAAGACTCCAGTAGATATGAGACTAGTGTTTGACTTGGGAACTGAAAAGTTGACTACAAACGTGACAACACGCGATGTATTGATTGTACCAAATATTTTTGCGGACTTTGCTCCTGGAGAAATACATGCGCGATTAATGTCAGAAATTGAAAACTGTGACGTGCCTAAAGACCAGCTGTTGAAGCTGTGGCATGGCAATGACAAAATTGAAGGTACGCACTTTATAATGAATGACAGGACTAGATGGAAAAGTCAGTGTCCAACATTCAGCATGGTTATTGAGCGTATAAGAACGTTTTTCAACATGGACATTCAAGCAACGCGATTTAACTGGTATAAGGATACTAGCCAGTGGAAGCCGTTTCATCATGATTCTGCATATGTGAATCCTGAGAAGGCAAAGGTGCAGAATTTCACAGTAGCAGTATCATTTGGTGCAACTCGTGATGCGGCATTTGAGCATGCAAAGACGAAAACGGTGGTATCTATGCCGCAGGGTGATGGTCATGTATACTGTTTTTCCAGTGATACAAATGGTATTTGGAGGCACGGAATTTTGCAGGATATTCCTGTAAGGGACCAGTCACGTATTAGTTGTATTTGTTGGGGGAAAATTGAAAACATGGGTAAAGTTGCGAATGAAGAATAATTGAATTTTTTTTGCGACGTTGTGACTTTTGTAAAAGTATCAACATCGATAAACCAAAATGTCTTGTGGAATTTGCATCAACGATTTTAATAAGTCAACTCGCTGTGAAGTCAAATGTGACTTTTGTGAATTTAGTTCTTGCAGGGAATGCAGTAAGAAGTATTTGCTGTCATTGGATCTGAATGCTCATTGTATGAGTTGTAAGAGGGAATGGGACAGAAAAATTCTTGTAAGCAAGTTTGAAGGGACCTTTGTGAACAAAGCGTACAAACAGCATCGCGAGAAGGTTTTGATGGATAGGGAAAGAAGCTTGCTTCCAGCAACCCAACCATATGTTGAGCGTGAAATTGAATGTGAGAAGATTGATGTGGAGTTGGGAGAGCTACAGGAGGAAATAAACAAACTAGCGGAAAAAATGAGTAGTTTGCGTGCAGTCAAGCGGAGATTGGAAAGCAAAGAAAGCACAGTAAGGAAGAACTTTGTGAGGAAATGCCCACGTGAAAATTGTAAAGGTTTCTTGTCATCACAATGGAAATGTGGTTTGTGTGAGCACTATACGTGCAATGAGTGTAACGAAGTCAAGGGTGTAACGAAAGATTGTGAGCATACTTGTAAGCCTGAGAATGTGGCAACAGTACAACTACTGGCAAAGGATACGAAGCCGTGCCCTGGATGCGGTGCTGGTATATTCAAAATTGAAGGATGTGATCAGATGTTCTGCATTGAATGTCACACAGCATTTAGTTGGAAAACAGGATGTAAGGTATTTGGAGCAATTCACAATCCTCATTACTTTGAATATTTGAGGCGTGCTGGACATGTACCGAGGAATCCAAATGAAGTTCGATGTGGCAGAGAACTTGATCACACTTTTGCTGCTGAGTTTATGGGAAGAGATCGTTGCGAAGGTAGGAAAATCATGGAAAATATTTGCAGACAACTAATCCATATTAGGCATGTCGAGTTGCCACGATTTAACGTAAACAATATAAATGAGAACCTTGACTTGCGTGTTGCATTTATGAGAGACAAACTGACAGAAGATGAATTCAAAAGAAGGGTGCAACAAAGAGAAAAGTCTGTGCAAAAAAGAACTGACTTGCAAAACATTCTCAATATGTTGTTGTCCTGTGCGACTGAGATAATGTATAGGTATGCTGAGCAATACAACCAGACTAGAAAGAAAGAAACATTTTCATATGCAGAGTGGATAATGGAGCTGGACAATTTGCGTGTTTACACAAATGATTGTTTAAAGGATGTGTCCGAAGTTTACAAATGCAAGAAATATGCATTGGATAAGAATTTCAAAATGGCGTAAGTCACCAAAAAAATAGCCCCGAAAGGCGACCACGCATAAAGCGTGACGCTGAGTAGGGGTTATTTGTTTTTAAAATTGTCGCCACCAACCACGGAACCACATTGAATGTTTCGGTTAAATTCATTGAATGTTTCTGGTAGTGTATTTTCTGATACCTTCAATTACGTTGTAGTATTGAATATGAAAAATGCATTTCAATTTTAGTTGTGTAACAAAGTGTGCGAGAGATTCGTCAGGTACTTTGTGTAAGCGAAACGTCCTATTGCCAAAAACTTTGTTGAATGCACATTTTGTGTCTATGTTGGACAGTAGATAAATCATCTCTATCATTTCAAACGGAAGTCGTGGGTGTCTCATTGATATATACAAATAAAATCAAAATGCAGATGGAACCTATGTTCTAATTAGTGCAAGTTTTGTTCCTTTTGAGATTGCGTTAAACCAACTTGTTTGTTTTAGATAAGATGTTTATTGGGAAATAGGTATCAAAAAGAAAAATACAGAAACCCATCCAAGCTCAGTGATGTAATTGATATTCTGCTTGTGCTAGGCATATACTAAGAACTTGATTTTCTAGACGTAATTGTTCGATTTCCTTTTTCAAACAATTAAGTTGAGTGTGCATTTCTTGGAGGTAGTTTATGTTGACATGGGCAACAGCAGACTCTTTGTTTTTATACATTCTGGATAATTCTTTCCAGTTTGTTGTTGGTGATGATTTAATAAACTCAACCCAAGAATTCGGCATTCTCTAAGGCTGTTTAGTTGTTGTTAGGTATTATGTGGTGGTATTATGTGGTGGTATTGTGTGTGATATTGTGCGTTGTTTATACCACTCTATGGTGCTCAATAGACCTTGATGAAATGGGATGGTTTGACACCACCCAAGAGCCTTTAATTTATCACAAGATATCAAGTATCGAGTGTCATTAAAAACCCTATTTTGAATACACGTTTTCCAGTTGGTGAAGTCTGTAGTATTCTTTATATGCGTGATGAGAATATCGGCTATTTGATTAACAGTGAACTCATCTGATGAGCCAATATTGTATGTTTCTCCAATAGTTCCTTTAAATAACAAGATTTCTATAGCTGTGCAAACATCAAAGACATGAATGAAGGAGCGCAGAAACTCACCGTTGCCGTGAATAGTACACTTTGCATTGTGAAGCAAAAGATTGACGAATTTGGGAATGAGCTTTTCATGATATTGGCAAGGTCCATACACATTATTGCTTCTAGTGATAATGATGGGGATGTTAAATGAATACATGTATGATGTACATAGCATTTCGGCTGCTGCTTTAGTTGCAGCATATGGGTTTGTTGGTTGTAACCTGCAATTCTCGGTTTTGCATTCAGAAACTCCTAGATTGGAGTCTCCGTATACTTCATCTGTGCTGATGTGGACAAATCTTTTAATTTTTTGCTCATTCCCATTGTACAATCTACAGCATTCTAAAAGAATGTGTGTGGCTATGATGTTATCGTCTGTAAAAACGAGGGATTCGTTGAAGCTGGTATCAACATGACTTTGAGCGGCAAAGTGAATAACACAGTCTATCTGACAAGTTGTGAGCACATTTGAGACAAGTGTTTTATCTTGAAGTTTGCCGTAAATATACTTGTAGTTTGTGTGGTGTTGAATAGTTATATTGTTCAGATCTGCGCAGTAGTTAAGTGAATCTATATTGAAAAAGTTTACTTGTGGGTATCGAGGAACCATATAGTTCAAGAAGTTGCTACCAATGAATCCAGCACCTCCAGTGACTAATACATTTTTGTAAGGTGGAATGTCCATAGATACGTTTAGAGTTATTAGTATGACATTTTTAAATACATATTCGTAAACTTTTTCTGAATGCATAATGTAAGACGATTGTTTAGCGTTGACACAATGTTGACAAAAGAAGATATCAATGTATTATTAGAAAGCTTAGATGCAGATAGTTCACAAGATCAATTAAACAACTTGGCTGTGGACTTTGACAAGTTGAACCTAGGTAGTGTCTCTCGTAAGCGACCAGCATCTCCTGTGACGAACATTGATTGGATGTATGAAGGAAGACAAGAAAGTAAAGTATTAAAGAGGGACGTTAATTATAGTGACGATAATTATAGTAGCGATAGTAACGACTTGTCAACTTTGCTTAGTGAGAGGTTAATGATTAACAACAATACTCCAAGCAATGGTGATTCTAGTGAAGTTGATTCTAGTGAAGTTGATTCGGGTGAAGTTGATTCGGGTGAAGTTGATTCGGGTGAAGTTGATTCGGGTGAAGTTGATTCGGGTGAAGTTGATTCGGGTGAAG
>JACCDR010023901.1_pt1 | contig 51556 bp, 124 predicted proteins | sample 7446431 | NCBI WGS metagenome assembly JACCDR01 (sample SAMN15323443, study PRJNA562643) | freshwater metagenome | isolation source: river surface water | place: USA:Blue River Watershed | collected 2017-08-17 | reverse complement strand
CGGCGTATCCCCTACCTGCCTGCCGTTCTTTCGTGCTGTGCCAACACTATCAGGGCTGTCAAGCTAGTCACCGAGCTAGGGGGTACCTTTACCCTTGACTAGCTGCCTCAGAATGCGGATTAGGTGAGGCAGGCTGAGCGTTGCCCATACGTATGCCAGACCTAGGAACATCGGGAATGCGAGGTTAAGTCGCTCCGCTAGGTGATCGATCATCGGCTGATTCTCCGTTCTGGCAGAATGGCTAGGGCTTATTGACGTTGCCTAGCCATTCGATAAGCGGATTAGCGGGCCATACGCGCCGCGCGCTGGTTAACCTTCTTACCGATGCGCTGCAACTGCTTAGGGGTGAGCTTACCCCCGTTACGCTGAATGCTGTAACCGTTGATGCGGGCAGTCATCCGAGCATCGAACGACTTAGCCTCACGCTTACCGCTCACCTCAGCCAGAACGGTACCCGGAACGTTGACGAGAATGAAATTCCCGTTGTCCGTCTCAGTGAACGTTGCCGACGAATCGAAATCGTCGTTCATGTCCAGTGCCTCAGCGTGAGCACTCTCGATACCCGCCAGGATAGCGGCGTAAAGCTCAGACTTGCGGAGCTTAGAGGTACCGGTAAGGTTCATGCGCTTAGCAACCTCACGCATTTCAGCAACCGTGTTCATGTCCCTACCTCTTTCGGTTCGTCGTGACTTACAACTACGAATCTAGTCGATGATTCTAGATCTTGCAACCCCTGCAAGAAAAGATCTTGCAGGGAAAGCACAACCTAGGACCGTGCGAGGTAGGTACGGCACAGACCCTGATGGGTGGCGGTAGTACGGCTGTAGCTATCCCCCGGAATGACAACCGTGCCGTTGCGGAGCACCCAAGCAATCGGGGTAGCGTAGCTCACAACGGTGAACATGACGTCATTCACCTGAGCGTACCACTTGTACGCCTTGACGTGTGCCTCATCCAACCGACCGAAGGAAGACACGGCACCCTGAATGCCTTTCATGCCGAATCCCTTACGAGCGAAAGGGGAGCACTCGCGGAGAGCAGCAATCGTGTTCTCACGCGCTTTACCGTACGTAGCCATTGCGGTACCTCTTTCGGTTCGTTGTTACTTACGGGACCTAGCCTAGTCTGTCAGCGTAGATCTTGCAACCCCTAGATTCTGAGAGAATCTAGGGAAAGCACAACCTAGGCAGCAACGTTGGTAACGTCCATAGTACCGATGTAGTACGAACCGCGCTCGATACGCCAACCGCAACCGTCGCACGTGAAAGTCTCATCCGTGCCCATGTGTTCGTCTACGCTCACGTAACCGATGCTGGCAGTGAGCGCGTGATCGTTGTGCTCATGGTAGCTACGGCAACCCGAGTCGTCACCGTTAGCGGCAACGATTGCGCAGCACTCGCAGAGGTTAACGGTGATCAGCTTAAGCGGCTTCATTGCTCAACCTCTTTCGTCGTGACTTGCTTACATGAACCAATCTAGTCGCCAGGTCGCAAGATCACAACCCTGGAGTCTGTGACGTGGCTCACAGTGTGGTGACTAGAGACTAGGCCACTTGCCCTAGTCACCCTATCCGACACCTAGCCGATCAGTGGCCATATGGCCTAGGTGCCTACCGGCTATCAACTACTCGTCATCGCAGCAAACAATAGGACCGCTGTAATCGTGGGAATGAAATCGAAAGATCTTTCCCGCGTAAGGGCAGCTTTCCGGCGGACAATTCAAATGCACATCGCAGAAATGCTGTTCGGTAACCTCATCCTCTTTAATGCTACGCGACATAATGGCATTCCTTTTCTGTCAGGATACTTTAGTGCCTAAGTAGGGTCACTGTGAGATTACCTCTAGACCCTACTTGACACTAACACATCCTATCAGACGTAGAAAAACTCCGAAACCTCATCATCGTGCACGTAGAACGTTCCGTGAGCGGTACGCACGATGTACACCGTAGGGGTCGGCATGTCGATCACGTCACCGATGATCACTCCGCGCATCGCGGTTGCCTTAGCCATAACAGCCATTGTCTTGCCTCTCCGTAGCGCTTGCTTGCCTGACAACTCAAACCTTACTAGGTGGCCTAGGTTCCCGCAAGCCCCTAGGCCAAACTACTAAGCGGTAACTTTCCGTGCCTGCCTCACCTGAGCAGCGGTAACCGTGCCGACATAAGTAGCAAACGTCGGGTTGAACACGATTTGACCACGGTCAATGCGCCAGTCAATACCCTCTTTCGTGTCGTCAACATCGTAAACAACGATGTCCCAATCACGGTACTTCTTTGTAGGTGAGTAAGAAGAACTCTGCCAGGAAGAGAATTGCTCGGCAGTAACCGCGCAACGCTCATGTTCCATGATGGATTCCGGACCTAGGCCGGTGAATCCGAAATGCGGCATCCTGTCAAAATCCTTGTTAGGGCAGGAAGTGTAAGTGCCGTGTCCAGTCAGTGACGGACCGTTGCTGTTGTAAGTAGCGTGCTCACATGCCGCGCGGTTGTGCTCGTAACGGTAGATCCGCATGATGCCCACCTTACCAGGGTGACCGATTGGGATGCAAGCGTTTTGGCAAGTTGTGTTAACCCTCCGTGGGAGGTTACGTCTGCCGTTCTCGCTTACAGCCATCACACTACACGCTGTCTGTCAGGCTCGCAAGTCCCTAGCCAAACTAATTTCTGAGCAGGGCAAACGCTCTGTAAGCCTCTCTGAGCCATCCTAAGCGCTTACCTAGACTCAGGTACCCACCTAGCCCTAAAAACCTCTCAGCGTTGCTCTGAGCCTGCTTTACGCCACATCGTGACAGCTAGCCCGATGATGACTACCCCTAGGCCGGAAATGATCATGTGAGTTGCTGACTCTCTTGCCAGCAACCAGGGAATACACGTAACCAGCATTCCCCATAGCCACACGATAACCGCGTATGCTTTTAGCATTCTCGCTATTCCTTTCTAACAAAAAGAAAGACCCTAGCTAGTTTGGTTGACTAGCTAGGGTCTTTACCATTCCCGGAAGATTAGCCGATATCCTCTCGACCACCATCGGTTGAACCGCTAACCGCAGTCCAGTAAAGTGCCTGAATCTGCGACGGGTAAAGCTTCATTTCCTTTGCGACCGTACGGCACGCTTCCGCGATCAGGAAGTAACCGACCCCCGTTCCGCCGAGTGCGATTCGGTTAGCCCGAAGCAAGTCACTCGCAGTCTTCAGATCGAACGACGTAGTACGCATGATCACGCGAGCCATCCACGTGTCAACGGTAACCGAATCCCCGTTGTACGGAGAAACAATGTTGTTGTAAAAGCTACGCCGCTTAGTGCCAGTCAGCGTGTCCGCGATGGATTCGCCACGGGCAATCTTGACCGCCATTGCGACATTTGCGTTAAGGCCGAACTTCAAGCGCTCCGCGATTTCCTCAGCGGAAAGCTCAGAATCGAAATTGCGGAAACGGTTAAGGATCTGCTCAGCAATCGACTTGTTGCGAAGCCAGGGCATACGCGGAGAAACCGCAGAAATTACGGCTGCTGCAACCTCAACCGTCACACCGTACGTGTCTGCCAGAATGCAAGCGAAGTTGTTAGCGTCCGCGTACCATTCGATACTCGGAGCGATCATGTCGGCAGGCATTGCATTGATCGTTTTCGTGATCTCCCGAACCGTCGTCGAGAACATCAGGCCGTTGTCCGCGAGAGTCGCGGAAAGCTTCGTGATTCCGGCCGGGGTGAGCTGAGCGAGTCGGGAAGTCTCGTTGATCTGCATTGTGTTGCCTCTCTGTGCTGTGTTGCTTGAAGCTTACCAGGTCCCTGCCAGCTTCGCAAGTTGTTATCTCAACCTGTGTTGAGTACGTCTGCCTTGCTGGCAGGGACCACACTACCCGCTACCGCTCAGGGTGTCAACCCCTGATTTTCACAGAGTGTAGAAGGTTTCACCTTCCCAAGTGATAACCGTGAAATCGCTTCGCATGTCCTCTGCGATTCCAGACCAATCGAGATTGGCCTTATAGATGTCCGGCATAGCGTCGAAAAGCTCATGATCGCATTCCTGCCGAAATTCCTTGACGAATTCGACGAAATCGGTTTCATGTACCAACACCATGCCATAATCCCACTCGTCAAAATCCATGCCGATCAGCATCAATTTTGCAAGGGATTTCAGCTCAACCTTTTCGTCTTCGTCGATGAAATCGTTATCAGCGGCGTAAGACAATTCCTCAAACCTGTTGATAACATCCCGAGAATCGATACGGTCGTCGTGTGCGGTAATCTCAGCCATGGTGTTACCTCTCTGCGCTGTGTTGCTTCGTAGCTTACCTAATGCAGTAGGACCTGTCAACCAGTCTCGCTAGGTGCCGTACCTAGGTCCTTAACTCGCTGACAGGTCCCACTTTACACTACGTCTGGCAGGTTCGCAACTACGGGAGCAGTTGCACTTATAGCGCATTCCTTTCCCGCATGATCTTTACGGTAGCTTCCGCGATTGCGTTAATGATGTCTTCCGAATCGAGTAGGTAAACAATTTTCCTTTCACTACTTGTGAGAACGTAACCCTCTCGGATAGAGAAAGTCAATTTCCACTTTCCGTCTTTAGTTGCATAACGATCACCATTTGGTTCCCACATAGCCTTTACCTTTCCTCAGGAAACATAACCGACAAGCGATAAGCTCCGGGGTCGGCGTGATTGAAGTTATCAACCGACAGGTCAATAATAGCTAGCTCGATGAAAAACTCTTTCTGAGTCATCAGTCCCTTACGAAACTGAGAAATAAGTTTCTCGACTTGATCGATGTACTGATCAGGAGTAATCATCTTAAAGTCAGGGAAACACTCCTGACAACCGCGCCAATTACAACCGCCGTGCGGAGCGAGACGAGTCATTGTGCACTTCCCCTAAATGTGAGTAGGACCTGTCAGCAAAGTTGACAGGTCCTACTCTACATCATGTCCTACAGTTGCGCAACCTGAGTTGCAATCTCGTCCACATCGGACGGAGAAAGCCACCCTTGCACATCGTCGTTGTCGAAACCGGGAAGTCCCTTAGCCTGCCCGCAGAATTCCCACTCTCGCAGAGAGGTACCTGTGTAGCGGACCGGGGCAGCTTCCCACATTCCAGCGTTTCCGCCGTAGCTGTAGCAGTGCCGAACGACCGACAGGCCGTAGCCGTTAGCGAAACGGATCATTACCTGAGTACCGTCATGCAGCGGCTGTGCCAGGATCTCAGCGTTAGCAGTCAGCTCATTGTGAGAGATTACGATTTCCATTGTGCTACCTCTCTTAGGGGTAAAGGTCACCGATAGGTGTTGTTATCTTCTTGGTTGCTTCCTGCAATGCGTTTTCAACGTCTGAAGCATTCAGAATGAATGTAAGTCCCTGGTTGTAGTTCTGAAGAGAAAACGTACCGTAGGTAGGCTGATACAACTTCCATTCACCTCTACTGTACACTTCACCATTCAAAACCCATCCGTCGCCGGAAGGAAGGTCTTTCCAGAAACCTAGGATACGTGCACCTTCCTGCCTTTTCCACGGGCCGAATTCTACTGCCTGCTCTCGCAGATCCCACACGTGCGCGATATCGAAGATGTTGTTTCGGATTGTTTCGTTCGGAATCTTGCCACCGAATTGCGCTTTCAGGATGGCATCTACCTTGTGGCGAGGAATGTTCGTTGCGAACAGTTCCATAGCCTTTCCGAGCATTTCCCCGTGAATGCCGCTCAGCGTTATCTCTCGGTTGATACCCAAGTCACGAACGACTACGCGCATGTAATAGTCTGGCATAACGTTTCCTTACGTGAGGGAACATCTTAGGCGTAGGACGGAAGTTGTGTTATCCCTACCTGTGTAGGTTACGTCTCCGTCCGACACCTAAGACCTTACCGCACAGTCTCTACTGTGTCAACACTCAGTCTTCGGGCCACTCTGAGTAAGGGTCTTCCCAGTCTTCCACCAAAGGAAGGTTGTTGTAGTACATGGACATTGCGATACCCATTACCGTCATCAGCTCTGTTTGCTGCTTACCCGTCTCCAGAGAGAGCAGGACAAGCGCAATAGCCGGACCCATGTCACCGCGAGCAACAGCCTGTCCGAACAGCTCATAGGCTCGCACGATGAGCTTTCCTTCGTGCGCATCTACCGTGACAGTGAACGGACCGGTGATCTTGCGAGTCTTCATAGTGCCTCTCCCTGTCTCGCTTGCTTGACAACTACGACACTACCTCATGCCCTCTAGGCTGTCAACTCTGACTTTCCCAATCTGTCCACTTAAGGGAAACCTTATTGACCATGTCATTTGCAATTGTCATTGCATCAGTCAGGAATTCCTCAGATTGCCCTGTTCGCAGAGACAACAGAGTGAGCGCTAGAGCAAAGTCCTTTACCTCTTTTAGAAGTTGGTAACTCTGCTCTACATAGTTCGCATACTCTTCATTGAGCATGTGGTAATAAAACGGTCCCTGCACAAATCTTACTCGCATTGCGATTCTCCTACACTAAAGGGGAGGATAGAAATTCTATCCTCCCCTTTCAAATTACTTGTCAGACTGACGAATAAGGGTAATGCGAATCTTCTTGACAGGCACTCCGCGACGAATAGCGATCATCTTAGGGATGTCCTGTACTGTCGTGTAGCCTTCCGTGATTCGGACATTGTCGGTACCACCTTTCCAGCCAGCAATAGTGACCAGATAGGTGACCTTGAGATCGTAGGTAACTCCGGTAGCAGTGATCACGACAAGTGCCTTTCTCTCGGGCCTGACTACAGCTTACACCATCAGGACTGGCTACGCAACCGCTCGAATCATTGCGGTATCCAGAATAACCATTCGACCACCCTTAGCACCGATGGTGATTACTCCGCGATTGCTTTGCATAGCATCAGCAATACGGCTTTTTAGGGCCGGAGCATCGACTACATCAATTTCGAGAGGATCGGCCAGTTTATCGAAATACACTTTAACAATCATGCACTAAGCCTTTCCTTATTCATTTGGTCAACCTCCAGATCACGTAAATGATCAGAAGAGCAATAGCAATTCCAATCTGGGAGTAAATGAAACCAAGACCATAGCCAGCAAGGCCGTAATGCCAACTCCCCATGAAATCAGTAATGCCGTTGAATGCTCCGGAAACTGCCGGGAGCTGAATGATTGCGAATCCAGCTCCCGCAATGAATTTGTTTTCGGTATCCATCAGCTATTCCCATTACGGTAGTGGTAGCCGCTACCGAAAATGAAAAGCAGCAGGTAAAGCCACCAGGGGATGTCAACGGCGTCAGAGCAGAGATCCGCGATAACGAGAATCAGAAACATTGTGTTACCTCTCTTGATTGGTTTTAGAGGAATCGGCGGGAGAGGGCCGAAACCCTCTCCCTGAACCTTATCAGATCTCCCAGCGCTCCGCGAATCCCTCGCGGAACATGTTGCGCTCACGTCGCCGAGCGGTACGGCGGTCTTTTTTACGGCCCTTGCCACGGTTCCAAGCGAAATCCTGGCAGCAACCGCAAGCGAACCGGTGAGCGTTAAGGTCACGGCTGAGCATCTTACCGATCATGGCTCTTCCCCTTATTGTTTTGTCAGTCACGGGACGCTTCTGCCGATATAACTACTGTGACTGTCCGTCCCGCTTGATACTAGGAGCCTACCACATGGAAACCCAGACTTGCAACACCTGCCAGGAAACTAAGTCCATCGATCAATTCAGTACGAACATGCAACGTGGCAAGCTACGTCGTTTCGGGAAGTGCAAGCCTTGTCGTGCCGAGCACTCTAAGCGTTACCGCAAAGAGTCTAAAGCCTACGCTGACAGAATGGAAAGGATTAAAGAGCAAGACACCCTACGTAAGCGTAGGAATAGATATAAAAAATGGGGATTAGATCCTCTCGTTGTCGAGAATCATTTAAAGAACCACAATGGTAAATGTGACCTTTGCCAGGAACCTTTGGTTAAGGTTGGCAGGAGAGGCGTAAACGTTGACCATTGTCATGCTACTAGTGCATTTAGAGGTATTCTCTGTGACAACTGCAATCTAGGTTTAGGTCACTTTAAGGATCAACCTAGATTGTTGCTCTTAGCTATTGAGTATCTGCAAAGAGATCCTATTAGCTAAGCGTTCATTGCGACTCCCCTATGATTTTGTCAGGTCTTGCTGTGTTCTGGTCCTACTCTATCACTAGCTGGCAGGTCTGGCAAGTTGTGTTAGCCCTGACTTTTCAGGTTACGTCTGCTCTCTGCCCTGCTGAGACCTACTCTACACCATCGCTGACTATGCTGCAACCCTCAAAACCAAAGAAAAAAGGGACTCCGTAGAGTCCCTGATTCCTTACCGTCCGTATTCGCCGATGTCGATAATGTAGATCACCTTGTCTTTACCGACCATGACGTTTTTTCCGTGCATGTCCTGAAACCCTGTTGACTCGGCTTTCTCAGCCCAACATCCCACGATTCCATGAGACGCGCACACGCATTCTCTGTAGTCTGCGTGAATAGTCCCTGCCAGCATACCGTCAATGAACCTGACAGCGATTGCGCCGTTATCGAGCATCAACATTTCAGGAAAATCGACTCCCTCAGGGAGCTTATCGCGGTGCTCGGTGTAATTCTTCATTTCCTTAGCGTTGGGGTTACGCTCCTTGAACCACGCATCATCATCGGTGCGCTCGAATTTGTAAGCCCAATCAGAACCAGGAATGCGGTAAACCGCGCGGAATGCTCCCTGCCCAACCTTGTTGCCGTAAACGCGAGCGTATTCCGACTCTTCCACCGACGGAAGATCCACAGTCAAGGTGTCCATAGCGATTCTCTCTACTAGGCTGTGTTGCCCTGATGAGAACTACCTTACATCAAGAGGGTAGGAGCCGCAACCCCTACCCTCAAGATCTTTTACTTTCCGATAACCCACTCAATAAGTGAGATCATCAGGACAGATAGCACAGCAATTGCAGTAGCTGTGCCGAAAGCCAGTAGAGCGACCATTCCGAAAGCAGGCCACCCAACATAGTTGGCCTCCCCTGTTGAAACTCCGATGAAGTATCCGAATGTGCCGAATACACAGCTAAACGCTGTAGCAAGTGCCAGATACGCGATAATACCTCTGACTACCATTACGACCCTCTCTGATTCAATTCTGCGTGAATCGCATTTAGTTCTTCTTCGCTGAAGCCGACTAGCTGAGTGTACCTGACTCGCAATGTAGCGCCGAAAGACAGGTCTTCCCAATCGATGTAATCGTTAACGTAGATCTTACCATCTACGCTAGGGAAATTGTAACTGTGCCACAGATAATCGACAACGTACTCAACGCTAGCGACAGGGCTTAGATCATCAAGGTCGTGAAGATCTTCTAGATCGTTGGCAATCACTTTCCCAACATCGCCGATGAACCAGTCGAAATACTCTCGCATCTCTCGCATTTACTCCCCCAAGTCGATCAGGTACACCTTGACGATGTCTCCCGATTCATTACGGATGAATCGCATATTGCAGAGAGCCGAAGAATCCCATAGGCCAGTCTGCCCGCTGAATTCATTAACCCAGTTGAGCCAGCACGCGTCATAATCCTCATAGTGAGAATCATGATCGTTGCAATAAGACTCAAGCTTATCACCGTCGATGTATTCGGCAGCAATAACGCCATTGTCCAGCAAATGCATTTCAGGAATAGCTATACGAGCAGGAAGGGTCTTAACCATCAGACTCTGATAGTGCAGATATTCCTGCCTATTGGTGTAGGAGTTGGCATACTTAGCAACCTTATAAATCCAGCGGCTGCCTGGAATGCGGTATCCTCGCCTATCGCAACCGCTACCGACGAGATAGTCATAAGAGCCGGTAGCCTGCTCACACTCTTCGAGAGTCGGCATGTCAGTCATAGCGTTCTCTTTCTCCTGGACTGCGCTTTGACAAGTCCTAGCTTACTAGCTAGCCGAAGGTCTGTCAACAAGAAATTAGGGGAGACTCTTCGGAGTCTCCCCTAAGATCATCAGTCCAGCCCAAAACCAAGGTCAACGATGTACACGTAACCATCGTCGCCGATCATGACATTTTGATTGTGCATGTCACGAACGGAGGAATTCCAGCCACGGAATCGGTTTGCGTAGCAGTTCTCTCGGCCCTCACATTCGCTGCTGTGCCAGTCAGGCGAACAACTCGACTTAGGGTGCCTACCCTTAACGTACTGAACCAACAGGTTACCGTCAACCATGTGCATCTCAGGGATGCGCACTCCCTCAGGGAGGTTGTTGAGTGCCTTAAGCTTAAGGTAGGTCTTCCACTCTTCCCTGTTGGTACCGCTCCAAGCGTTCGGGCAACGATCGATCTTGAGTACCCACTTGCCGCGCTGAGTGCGCCAAACCTCGCGGTACATACCTTGACCGATCTTAACACCCTTCGCCTTGATCCGACGAACCGTGTTAACGGTAGGAGCCTTAGTCATAGCGATCTCTTCCTGTGAGACTGTTGTCGCCCTGATGAGAACTACTCTACTAGCTCAGGTATGCCGTGTCAACTACTCTGGCAAACTTTCTGGATAAGTTTCTCCGTGACCTAGATCTACTAGGTAGATGTCGCCATCTTTAGTGATCAACACATTTGCATAGTGCACGTCTGACACCTTGACGTACTTAATGCGCTCAGCCCAACATTTATCAATGCCAGGACAATCATCCGTGTGATAATCGCGGTAGCACTCATTTTCAGGGTGCCTACCCTTAATGAACTGCGCAGCAATAATGCCGCCGTTCAACATATACATTTCAGGAAAATACACACCCTTGGGCAGCTCAGTATCTTTGTGCTTAAGGTAGGTCTTCCACTCTTCAGCATTACTACCGAGCTTCTTACTGGGCCGAAGATTGAACTTATAAACCCACTTACCTCGCTTTGAGCGGTAGACGATTCGGTATGCACCTTCACCGACTACGCGCCCGTGTTGGGCAGCATAGCGAGCCTTACGCAAGGTAGGAAGTCCTTCAGCCATCATGTGCCTTTCTCGTTTACCTGATACCTAGACACTACTGGGAGGGTCAACGGATGTCAACCCTCCCAGCTAAAATCTTTCAGTGCTCTCCCAGATCAATTACGTAAACAACTTTCTCGTCTGTGACGATCACGTTGTTTTGGTGCACATCGGCAACGCATTCTGAGATTTCCTTAGTCGCCTCAGCCCAACATTCGCCGTTTTCCGGGCACGTACCTTGTGCCTTACGCGCACAACCCTTGTTGTAGTGGTAACGGTAACCATTCTTGATGGTGGCGTCATTCTTACAGCCAAGGTTGCCTGAATGCCCCTTAACGTATTCAGCAATCAGGTACTTACCGACCAAGTGCATTTCAGGAAAACGCACGTTATCCTTAGTCAGAGAAGGAGCCAGACGTTCGCGGTTGTCGTATTCCCTACGATTCGTCTTTCCGTCGTAATCAACCTTGACAACCCAGCGGGTGTTAGGGATGCGGTAGACGGATCGGAATACTCCAGAACCGACGTAGACATTAGCCTTGATGGCCAACTCAATCTCAGCGAGGGTCGGAATCTCAGCAGTCAGCATAGCGAGTACCTTTCGTGTGTCTTGCTTGCCTGACAACTCAAACCTTACCAGCGCCAACCTAGGCTGTCAACACCAACTTAGGCAGGTAACCGGGAATTCTAAGTCTGCTGACAGGCTGCACATTCTCAAGATCGCTAGCGGTAAGTCTGTAAGTCCTTCCCGGAATAACAGGAATTCTACGCCTACCTAAGCCTATCTCTCGATCCTCAAGTCTGTGCCTGCCTGCCATAACGCTACTCCTTACCAGAGAGTTTTTTGAATCTGATGTGGTCTGAACCAAGCATCAGCATTGAGCCCTGTAAGCCTTACTCGATAACAAGCATTTGAATTCTTGTCTACCCAATCGATAACACCCTTAGTGCCTTTAGGTAGATTAATTTCACCTACTCCCATAGCAAATACTCGCATCTTTTTAGTTGTCTTTACCTTAGTACCTACAGGTAAAACATATTCAGCCATAACAGAAAACCTTCCTTGGGCGATTCGGCACCCTCACCTTGGAGCTAGCAGATCATTAAATAGCAATGGCTACAGATTAATCTGTAGCCAAAACTAACTAACGATCAGTCTTCATCGTCCCAATCATCATTGCCGTTACCGCCATTAACGCTGACAGTCTGGCAAGTAACCCTCAGTAGGTGATTGTAGTCACCGCTCATAGCCTCATCCATATAAGTCTTGACTGCATCACCGTGACCAGCGCGCCGAAGAGCAGCACTCACGCGAGCCATGATTGAGAATGCGTTACCATCCTGCCCGACCAGCGCCACGTGCACATCAGGGAACTTAATTTCAGTCATCGTAACCTCTCGTTTGGTTGTGGCTAGCTTACCGGTTTCCTTGCCGCTTGGCAAGTGCGGAAGCCGCTGCCCTGGCAACTGCCAGGATGTCTACCGGCTTACGCTCGGCAGGCTCGATGATGTCAAATGCCAGGTTGTACAGCTTACGACCGCAAGTGCACAGAGAGTCACGATTCATGCCGCCGCGTGCGTGGATCTTCTTGCAAGGGCAGCGAATGAAGCCGGTAAGGACAATGCTCATAACGATAATCCTCTCTAAGGAATTTGCACCGGAATAGGAATCGAACCTAAATCTTGATACTTACTTATCAAGTGCGCCCTATGCGCTGTCCGGCGTCTACGCAGACATAGTAAGTGTCTGGCAGAATGTCTATACCTGTAACCTACATTAGGCTAACGCCATTTGCAATACTCAGCTAGACCGGAGGATTGATTACCTCACTCGGTCGTTAACGGGCTAGCTGTATTTCAGGCCAGTCAGACCGTCTCCCTAGCCACTTGCTTTACCTTGACTGAATCAGTCTCCAGCCCCGATGTACTTACCGGTACGGCTCTTGAATAGATTATCAGCGTAAACATAGCCTAGGTGCTTAACCTGCACCCTAAGCTGCCTTTCCCCACGATAAGGGTCTACGCTAATGACCTTTACCTTACGGTCACCGTAGTAATAGCTACTGCCTTTCTTGATGATGTGGCCATCACCTGTAACTGCAATAGGCTCAGAACTCTTACTACCCATTAAGATTCTCCTTTTTAACTGCCCAAACCTTACGATCCTTACTCGGAAGGTCGAGCGTTACTCCACTCTTCATTGTGATTACCCAAGAACCATTCGGGTAATCCTGCACGGAATCGATTTCGATCAAAGCTTCCGTTCCCGGAATGCTCAGGAAATCTCCGTTGCCCAACTCAGGAGCGGTATAAAGCTTCTTATCCATCTATTACCTTCCTGCTAAGATGATTGCACCAGCTAGGGCCAGTTGCTCCCTAGCTGATACGACTACCTTACCAGCTCACAGCGCGTTTCGCAACCGCTGCATGTTATCCACCTTGGTACCTGAGTGATCAGCAGGCGGTGCGGAATCCCACCACTTAGAGAATTCAGCGTAAACCTCACGCTTTCAAAGTGGAGTCATAGCTTCCGCTTCCGCAAGGGTCGGAGGTTCAAACTCATAGCAAGAACAACCAGACCCGATATGCGTGATGAACTTACGCGAGTTTCGCGGGTGACGGAAAACATGGAAGTCGTAAACTTCCCATCGAGCACTAGCTGATGCGAAAAAAACCTCAACCAAGTCCATCGCTCTTCCCTTCGTCGTTACCTGTAGCCTACTAGCTCAGGTCTTGGGTGTCAACTACTTAGCCGGGAAAAAAGTATTTGCCAGAATCTTAAGCTCCTGAAGAGTCTTCCTGAGCCGAGAAACCTCACGCTCAGCCGACTCACGCAAGATCTGCTCTCGCTCGTTGAGCGCATCGATCAGCTTCGCGTAGTACGGATCATCAGCATCGATGTAGTCATTCAGGATCTCACGGACGGTAGGCACGTCAGCCGGGTTCATAGTGTTTCCCTTCGTTGTTGTTACCTGTAGCCTACCAGCACCCGATCAGAGTGTCAACAAAAAATTAGGGGAGATTCCGAAGAATCTCCCCTAAGCTCAGTCCTCGAAGTGAGGATTCCGAATAAGGAACCGCTCAACAGCTACCGCGATCTTAGTAGCCTCAGCCAGGTTAAAGGGCCGCTCATAGTCGGCACAATCTTTCCTGAACCAGGTAACAGTCTCACCCTTAGGGTCAACGCTACCACGCTGGCGGTAATACAGCATTTGCGAGCGCATACGCCCGTACGCCTGAGAATCGACATACTGCTCTGTACCGTCAACCATGATGCCAGTAACACCCTTCTTAGTCACCATGTCAGGGTAGACGAAAGAGCCTGCCTCAGGGTCACCGTAGCGCTTGCCGTAGCAGTAGGTACCAGCAAATTCGGTAGAGAAAGTGCTGTCGTAACCGCGCTCCCGACAAAAATCAAGAGCCTCAGCAATTCGCTGCTGTGCCGTACGGACCGTGTTTCCAGAGCAGATGAAGTCATCTACCAGAATCCAGCGCCTGCCGATGGTACCGCGACCGAACTTGCCGATCCCGTAATCATCGTGCGTGTAGGTTCCCGGCTTACGCAACGCCAGAAACGGAACATTGAAATGACGAGCCAGCAGAGGGAGCACCATGTGACCGCTAAGGCCAATAGCTACCATGCTGTCAAAATCGATTTCAAGACCCCTCAAGGTACGCTCAGCGTTGCTGCAAAGCTCGGCTGCACTCTTAAAAGCCTCACCGAAGTAGCCGCCATCAACAAAGCTCATAGTGGCTGCCTTAGCGATCTTCTGCACAGTGTTCCTTTCGTTGTTGGTACGGAGAGCCTATCAGTTAGGTTCTACTCTGTCAACTACGCTGCTTACCACGCTTTGCTTTAAGCTCTGCTTGCAAGTTTTCCAAACGCTCAGCCAGTCCAGGAGGACCCGGCTTTGCGTTCTCAATGTCTGCTGCACGCTCTGCTAGCGGCCATACTGCCTTCTTTGGGGTAGCCTTCTCGCCCATGTCTTTGTCCTCCTTCGTTGTATGTAGGACTAGCTTAGCATCGGGTGACCATGATCACAAGAGGTTGAAGATAAAAAAATACCCCGACCGAAGCCGGGGTATTTTTGTCAGAACTTGTAAAGGTCTCGCTCGATCTCTTCGATAAGAAGCTCTTCACGAGTCTTAGGGAGAACCTTCATCCGAAGCGTAGACGACCATGCCATCACGATAGGACCTGCAACCTTAACAAGGCTCATCAGCGAGTAAGCCAGATCGGCTCGCAGCAGATAGGTAAGCAGGCCGATAACCGCCATAACGATAGGCAGCTTTGCAAAGCTAACTACCTTGGCCAGATCTTCCTTAGTCTTGGCTGTAGCGAACAGGTAAAACAGCCATACCATCGCTCCGATGTAAATCGTCGACGACACAAAAGAAATGAGCGCAAGCGCAGTGTCCATATTACTTGCCCTTCCTTGAAGAGATCATCTCACCGAGAAACAGTCCAGCTCCCATCACTGCCGCAGTAAGAAATGCGGTCAGAAGAACTGCGAAGAAGAACTTGCCGAAAGCCTCGAAGAAAGGCATCCCGTCGATAAGGCGGCCACCCAGAAAAATCAGGGAAATCACAATATTACCGGCGGTTGCACCGAAAAATATCTGCCGTGCGGCTTCGTAGTCGCGCATAGTGAACCTTTCAGAGAGAAACGTAGTTGATGAAAATGACTACAAACAATCCTGCAAGTGTTGCAGCTACGGCACTAACAACAGCAATCTGTTTGTTAGTTGCCATCGTAGTATACTTGTTCGCTGCGAAACTTGCAAGAAAATAAATCACCCAGACTGTAACAAAGTCAAAAATCAACTGTCAGTCCTCATGAGTAGGATGCCGACGTTACTGATGATGAAGCCGCCAAGTGCGCCGCACAGGTAGTATTTCACATACTCACTCGGTGCGTCAAGTGCCAGGAACATGACAAGCATCAGGAAGTTCCCTACCAGCATCCCGATGTTACCGGCAACTAGGCTTAGTTTCTTCTCCCGTGTCATGCCAGTAGCCTAACAGCTCTAGTCTAGGATGTCAAACTCATCAGCAAAAAACCATAGCTGGTCTGTCTCACCTTCAAACACAAGGTGTACGTAGCGCTGGGAGCGCGGGACGAATTTTAGGACTGCAATACGGTCTTTCCATGGACCTGTGCCGCCTTGAAATTTTCGTGGCCTACGGACAATCACACGGGCACCACGGCGCATCTTAGGGTTCATCTCTACCCCTTCCGAACATCCTTAGGAACTTGACTATGCACGCTATGAGCAGGCAAACAGAAATGGCCGGTACGATGTAAGCAACTGACTTCCACGCACTAGGCGTGTATGCCAGCAACAAACCCATACCGACCATAACTGAAGCCATCAAAGGCTTTTTAAGCATCAGAGAGTATCAAGGACCTTTCGCGTAGCTTCAAGCTCAGCAATTCGGGCCTTGAGACGCTTGATCTCATTATCGATCGTTCGCTTAGTCTCAGCGTGAGGATTGAAAAGCAGATCATCGATAGCCTGAGCGGCTGCCTCCTGCTCAACCTTGCTGAAAGGCTCACCGAACGACGGGCCAAGAGTACGCCAGACAGGATCAGCCGCTCCCGGCACCATGAATGCAATTCGGTTCGCGGTATGCTTGTCCTTACCCTGATCGACGATCTTGAAGTCCTTGCCGTGCCAACTCTTGTTGCTTCCCCAGTAAGTCACCCACTTACCGATGACGTTCCCGTACGGAACCTCAAGAAACATGGACTCATTCATACTGATTACCTTTCTGATAGAAAGAGATGGCAGTTGTTATGGTCGGAGTCTGCCAATCCGGTCTAGCTAGTGTATCAGTAGTTGATCAGGTCAAGAAGATCAGCGTTGTCTTCCTGAACCTTCGGGTCTTCCATCTCTTCCTGGTAACCGAATCGATTGATGAGGTCACCCTCACGACCAGCACGAAGCATGTCGTTCACAATGTCAAGGAAACTACGCATTGCACATTCTCCTTCTCATCAAACCGGATCTTACTGCGCGTCTGGGGCAGGAGATCGAACCTGCCCTACGCCAACCAGACTACTAGCTCACCTCAGGTCTGTCAAGACCCTTTCTCTTTCAGAGGTGGGAGACCTTTTCTTTCACGTTCAGCATTTATGACAGAACGCTTTAGTATGTTCTTGAGCTGTCGTTCCTTATTGCGCTTCTCTACGCGCCGTCCCTTAGCCTTCACTGAGGCGAGTAAACAGCCAGTTCTTAACGAACATCACGCCGATGCCGAACCACACGGTAATACTGAAAACGTCCCAGTACCCCGCAGCAGGTACAGCCGGAATCATCTCATGCAGTTGAGCGAACCCAACCATGAATGCCGCAGTAGCTAGCAATAGGTTGACAAAGCCAAAAACAAGGTCAAGCAGAAAATCTTTCTTCATTTTTATCCTTACTTAGACATCTGAGAGACGACCTTGCTGAACAGTGCAATAAAGAATGCAGGAGCAACAAACTTCATTGCCGTAGCAAACCCCATCGGAGGAATAAACGTCCACCAATCATTATGCAGAACGCCAACTGCAATCATGGCAGACCATGCCGCAATTGCCCACGCCACCATAATCATGCACAGTGCGCGAAAAAGCAGGGTCACAGCGCTGTCAGAACGATTTGCCATACTGAACCTCTCATTTGTTTACCGAGTATGAGAGGGAGGTTTTATCCTCCCTCTCGCAGCTTAACGCTTACTCGTTGTCGTCCTCAGTGCTGAACTCCTGATCGATCTCAGCCAGAAGTGCGTCGATCTCCTCATCAGTGTACTCCTGAGTGTTGCCGGTAGCAACATCCAGAAGAAGATCAACATCATCCTGCTCAGGCAGAGCCGTGTGCATAACCTCGCAGCCATCCTTACCGTCCGGGCACGGAATGATCTTCTCACCATCGTGAGAGTAGCCCAGATCCTCAGGCTCAGTCTTGACCGGCTCAGCAACGGCAACCACCTGAGCATCGGGGAAGCTCTTCCCGTTAGCCTTGTGGAAGGCGTCGACAATGTCAGCCTTGATGCGGCCACGGTCACCCACAGTGTACCCGTTAGCCTTAGCCCACTCACGAATCAGAGCAAGCTCACCCTTGTCACCAGAAGCCTTAGCAGCAGCCTTAGGCTTGGCCGGAACAGGCACCGCAACCAGCCGAGAAGCCTCAACGTACTTGCGCAGCTTCTCCATGTGGTTCTCGAAGTGCTTGCGGTTCTGCTCACCCAGCTCGATCTCTCGCTGCTCACCGGTGAAGGGATCGAAGAACTTGACCGTCTCCACACCGTTCTGCACGCGGGGGTCAAGGTCATCGTTCATCTTAACGATCTCGATGGTAGCCATTGTGGTGAAATCCTCTCGGTTGTTCTTGCTGTCTGAGTGTAGCTTACCAGGTCTTGCTAGCTTGTCAAGCCTGTAAGGGAGGGCAGGTAACCAGCTTGTTTCCAGCTACCGACGTGAGATCTCATCGGGTTTTGCTCCCGAATCTACCCTCTCTTGCAGGCTTGACCTGCTGAAAGTTACCTTACCGGCGATTCCGCCGTATGTCAAGTGGCCGCTATGGACTGGAGTAACTTAGCTACCCGTCCCCATGCCTAGCTTAGCTCATTAAGGTGAGCACCACCTGACAAGACTTACCTTACACTAGTCACTCTTCGTCGTCAACGACACCATCAGGATCGGTGTCCGGCTTTGAGCTGGTGCTCGGCTTGGCACCTTCAATCTTGCCAACGCAGCGGTAGTCATCATAGATGACAGCCTCAAGCTCATCAGGCTCGCTGTCGTTACGACTCGGAATCCAGATGAAGGCATTACGACCCTGGCAAAAACCGTACCAGGAAGTACCTTCAATCTGCCAGGAACCAGTTTCAGCCGGGTCAACCTGCCTCGTGCTGGAACAACCAGTCAGGGCAGCACCAGCAAGGACGATTCCAGCAAGAATAGCAACGCTCTTGCGCATTAAGCTTCTCCTAAATTAGGTTTCGGCGACTCCGCCGAAGGCCAGACTATCATACATCTGGCCACACTTCTAGAAGATAGTAAAACCTTCAAACAAGCGTTCGATCCACTTGAACGGCCTCTGAAGCACCCAACCGATACCGTACAGAATCCATGCAGGTAGTACGAACACGATAAAGAGCACAGTCAGAATGACATACAAGATTCCAGTTAGAACCTTATCCATAGCGATCCTTAGAGTCGAAACTTCCAAACCAGGTAGTTGAGAGTGTAGATCACTCCGTGCAGAACGCCAAATGCAACCCACAAGCCGAAGCTCTTAGGCGTATCCTGCCAGAAGTACCACAGGATTGCAAGAGACAGCGCTGTAAAACTTAGCCTAAACCCCATCTGAATTGCCCTCCTTGCTGTCAGTTGAGCCTACCTTACAGGTACCCTCACAGTCAACTACTCGAACCGTCTTATCTCCAGGACAACGACACTGACGAATTACCGTGCCATGCTGGCAGATGTATTTAAGGTGCTTAGCCATCAAACCTCACGCTCCCAAGCTAGCCCAGCACTACCTACAATGCCGATCAGCATCAAAATATTGATTACGATGCAGGATGCCCAACTCTCCGGGGTATTCGGCAGACCTGTGTTAACCCACATCCAGGCCAGCAGGAAAGTAAGGAATGCTGACAATGTTCCGAAAAACAGTCGCATGAAAATGTTGAAAGCCATCAGTCAAGCACTTCCTTCACTACCCAAACGATGACGATCATCGCTGCGATAAAGCCTAGCAGGCCATGCGGCATATCCGCAATGTACCCAAGCCCAATCTTGAGCATGTTAGCAAACTCTTCCACAATTCTCCCTTAAACGAAGGTAGCGCCAGCCTATCAGACCAGCGCTACCTTGTCAAACTAATTATTGGACTTGCCAGGATAAATGCAGACGTGCCCAAACTCACCAATAGGTTTTCCGCACGTAGGTACTGAGCAATACCTACGTACCGTTCTCTTTGGCTGTGCTCCGTCCTTGGCAGCCATTAAGTTTTACTTACGCTTCCTGCTGGCGTCACGGCGAGCCTGCTCGACGATGCTCTTGATGTTACCACCTTCAAACTGAAGCATAGGCTTCAGCTCAGAAGGGACACCCTTGAATCGGGCGCTACCGGTCTTCCCTTGAGCTTCATTGTAGGCCATCTGTCGGGCAGCCTGCTTGAGATCGTTGTCGGTAAAACCGATAGCTACTCGGGTTCCACCTCGGAAACAGGTGTGAGGCATACGCTTACCGCACCACGAACACTTAGAAAAAATACCCATTAGGATGCCTTCCCGCTGTTAGCAAGCTTGTCTTGCTGCTTCTTAAGGACTTTAGCCAACCTAGCCTTATCTGCCTTAATGGCTTCTGGCTGATGCTGGCCGTACTTTCCAACACTTCCGCATGTAGCACACATGCAAGAAGTCTAGCATCGACGTGCCTTGATCACAACCCTCGCCCTGTGCCATACAGGGGTCTTCGCTGCTGCGATAACTAGACTCTACATGAGAAAGCAGTGCCTGTCAACTACAAAAAACCCCAGCTAGAGTTGATCTAGCTGGGGTTTCTTTACGTCCAGATTACAGCTACCGCCAAAGAAGTAACCGAAGCGAAGATGGCGAAGAAAAAGAATAGGCCAAATCCGCCTAGCTCTCCATTACGCCAGTCTCTCCAAGGCTCTTCCATCAGGACTCCGAAGAATCCCAGCATAATGAATGTAGCAATAATTTGAAAAACCATTAGCGCTTAGCCTTTCGCTTAGGCGGCCTGTTGCTGGTAAAGATACGCACACCAAGCGACTCATAGCGACCTGTGCACTGCTCTTCCAAATTGGCTACATACTCCGCAGCCTCATCGGGAGTGAAGTCGTCGGCAATCTCAAGAGGGTCACCGTGACGAATGAACTTGAGAATACTCCCGACAAGGTAAAACTTGCCGATTTCATAAGCGCGGTTATCGACGGACATTAGCAGTCTCCTTTTCCAGAAGGTCATTACCGCGAGACGTATTGCAGGAACGATGAGCAGGCCACATATTATCCAGCTCATTTTTTCCGCCACGGCTGATAGGAATGATGTGATCGATACTCCACGCTCGCGGAGTGTTAGGCTTGTCTAGCAAAATAGCTGCCCGCTGCTCACTACGACCAGCAAGCAGGCAAAGCTGGCATACAGCACCGTACTTCTCAATAAGATGCTTACGCATAGCGCGACGTTCCCAAGCGAAAAATTCTCGCATAGGGCTTCCACCAGCATTACGATTCGCTGTACCTAGAGCACCAGCGCTGACTCGCATCGTGCGATCCCTGTCCATCTCTCTCCTTCGTTGTGTGTACCCTGAGCCTACCACTAGCCAACTTAGCTGTCAAGCAGGTCTGTCAGCCTTGTAGGCGCTGGCTCAGGCGCTAACCCGTAGCTTACACGCTTTGCGTCTCGCTCGCAAGCCCTGCACCTACGCTTGAGCCTGCCTTGCTGCTGCTCAACTCTAACGTTATCGCCAGCGTAAGGATGACCTTTAGAGCATACGGGCTTTAGGTTTGACTTATTACCTAAAGACAGCAAGTATTCAAGAGATCTTTTAGGCGGGGTTTTCTTAGGTGGAGAAATACCCATTCTTTTATTCGAGGCATAACGCCTTTGAGCCTCGTTATGGCAAGGGCGGCAATATGAGAATTCCCCCTTGATATACCAGTCGTGCGATCCGCACTTACTGCAAGGTTCATGTCTCATATTGCCGCCTCCTAGACTCTCTTATTACCTAAGAGTCTTATCGTCCTTGCGCATAGAAAGAAATCCAGCGATAAACCATGCAAGTGCAGCAACCATGCTGAATACTGTCAGTACAGTTCCTTGCGCAGTAGTGCTGAGAATGAGAAACAGCATTCCTTGGATATTGAAATACTGATAATCCTTCACTTACTCTCCTGATATTCTCGTTGACTCGTGATGTGGAAAAAACCGCAGCCACCCTCAGAAACAAGGCACTCGTAGACACGCTCGGGTACCTTATCGCGGTAAGAGGATGAACTGATTTCGTCTACTGCTATTTGTGCACGATAGCCGGTAGTGAATACCGTCTTATCAGGGAACCTAGAACACCTGGGCACAGAACGCCATTCCTCCTTAATAGGAGGTAGAAAAGTGTCTTCTACGATTCGCTTATTCTTGCGTCCCATCTTGCTACCTTTTCCATGATCAAATGTTACATAAAAAGAAAGGGTAGCCCTAAGACTACCCTTTCAAGCTCACAATCAGTGAACGATTACCTTACGCTCCTTGGTGCTCTTAAGCAAGGGCTCCATCATCTTACACAGAGCCTCAGCACGCTCACGGCCTGCCTGCTCACGCAGCTCTCGCTGCTCTTCCAGAAGAGCCTCAGCACGGATAGCCTGCATAACGCCATCCTCATCAGCACGATACACGGTGCCTGCCTCTCGACAACCCTCACACTTGCTCGGCTTACGACCGCGAGTCGTAGGATCGATCTGAAACACCGTACCACACGGGCACGTACGGTTCACGTCAACAGCCGCAACCTGCTTAACCTGCTTGGTCACCTTAGGCTTAGCCGCCTTGAAATCGCGGCAAGCAGGGCAGGCAACAGGAGGACGACCACGAGTCAGCAGACGCTGAAAGGTCTTCGTGCACTGCGGGCTGATCAGAAGCAGACAGTCACGGATCTCGTACACGAGCTTAGCCATCGGGGTTCCTTCCCTCGTTGTTTGCTTACAGGTGAAGCCTACCAGCTACAACCTGCCCTGTCAACACTAGCCTTTGACGATCTTCATCGTCCAGACCTTGTGATTCCCCTTCTTACGATTCCACAACCATACCTCCCGGAATGCAGAATCGGTCGGCTTAGGAATCTGAACTACTTTAGCAGAACCATAAGGTCCAATTACTGTATCACCTGTTTGAAACAATTTGCCATGCTTATCCATGGCTACGCCTTTAGGCATAGTAATTACTCCACAATACGTAGTTTCACAAGATGTCCAGCAGGCATCTCGAATTCACCTTGAGAAGTGTTAAGTACCACCCAAGGATCGTTGTCGTTGTCATACCATTCGATGACATCACTTACTGAGGCATAGCCGAAAATGGCTAGCTCGTTATCGCCGTACTCATCTCCATCAAAGTCAAGCTCATCGCCGACTTCAACCTCACGGGCACGGATCTCTCTTACCACGTCAACGCTCATACTCAGACCCTATCTTAGGTTGTGCTTGTCTGTCAAGTGTAGGCACCGATCGCAATTACTATGAAAATAATGCTGAAGTAAATGCCGAATGCGAACATGTGATAAGTTAACGGCATTTCATCTGCGGTATAGCCATTACGCTTAGCAATTTTCACCAACATGAGTCGGATGATGCCTGCCAAACCTAATAACGCTATAACCGATAGCATGATTATACCCATAAAGATTAAAACTTCTATTGTGCCCATAATAATAGCCTTAGGTAGATGTGTCCCTTTGAGGACAGGATAGCATCTACCTAAGGCTATTGTCAATTCATATTAGCAATGTAAGCACACAGGTTTCCGATGAAAACGACTGCCATCAACATGCCGAGATGGAACAGCCCGGTAACCCAGAAGAACGTCACCTCTCGCAGTTTGATCATGTCTCGCTGATCCAGCACGAACAACGTGCCGAAGATGCCGGACATTAGTAGGGCCACACAGACGATTACGGTGTACGTGATCAGCATGGCCCTACTCTATCACAGCATGAACGTGGCTGCAACCATCATGGAAAACACCATTCCTGACACCATGAATGTCAGATAAGAGAAGGTCATCTCGTAAAGATGCTTTGTAGTATTGCTGGGAGACCTTAGCACCTTCCAGAATACAACTCCGCTAGCAGCGAATAGTGCCCCGGAAGCAAGAATCCAGAAGAGATTCACCAGTAATACTCCATCATATAATCACCGGCAGGAATCTTGCCTTCCTTGAACAGCCTGTGAAGAATGTGCTTAGCTCCTACGGAGCCGGTGTACTGCCATTCATCCTCAGGATCGCACACTTCAATATCCTCGGTCTGCCCTTCATTCAGCCAAGCATCGAGAATCTTTTCGTCATCAGTGCTGTCAAGCTCTGAATCGCCATCCACAGTGAATTCAAAGTATGCACCGTTATGCGGGTAATCATATTCGTGAGCTGCTTCATACTCGAAGCCGTACTCTTCCTTCACGAACTCCTGCAAATCATGATGCCAGAATCGGTTAACCTCTTGGGTCTTAATTTCAAACATCAATCCTCCTGACAGATGTCACAGTAATTTTGAATGAGGCAGAAACAACCTCGCACATAGCGCTGATACCCGGTAGGTCGCTTTTGCTTGACCCTCGGAACGATCTGAGCATAAGTAGGTGGATTGTCTGCCAACGTAACGTCATCTTGCTTCTCTAGTCCCATAAACGTCTTAGAGAATTCTACAACGTCAACAGCAGGATTCATGCTAGCCAAAGCCAAATGATGCTTAATCCACCGAATATCTTCCGGCTTCATTACCTTGTCATAGTCCTTTGGCCGAAGCTCGGCCAACTTTTCGAGCTGGGCCGCAGCCCTGTTCCAGTCTACCATAATGATCCTCTCTTACCAGCACACCGTGATTACGTAAGCTCCGGTAGGAATCTTACCTTCCTTCGCTAGGTAATTCAACAGTGAACTCGTACGATAGTTAATCCATTCACCTGCAAGAATCTTCTGAATGTCTTCTACGTCGTAGGACGGTACATCACCGTCGACATGGTACGCAAGAGCTGCGTCATTTCCAGATTCTTCCATAGCAGCAATTTCATAATCGATTCCGTAGGAATCTTTCAGAAATCGTGCCAGCTCGGCGTCTGTTACGTAGTGGGTTAGCTCGGTGCGCATATTCAGCGTTGTCATGCTCCAAACAATACACGCCGGGCGACTGTGTGTCAACCCGGCGTGACCTGCTATTTTACTGCCAATCCAGCTTTTCAGCGTGCATCGACAGCTTGCCATCCTCCCTACGAAGGACAAGCCTGGTGTCTGGTGGGAAGTTCTCCAGCCAGAAGTTCTCATCTACAGGAAAGGCTACTTCGCCACCCAGTAGATGAACCAGCCACCACACAATAGGAATGGCTTGCTCTACGCTTTCAAACATTTCCTCGTTAACTAATTCAAAAATCTCTCCCTGCTCAGCCATTAAGGATCGCCTCTACTGTGACAGGGAAGTGCTCTCCTAGTAGGTCTCTAACGGCCTCAGAATAAAGCTGGATTTCCTTCTGAGCATCATGCTCTAGTCTCTGATGCAAGAAGTGAATTACCGCACCTAATGATGCAGTCCAGCGCCAACGAACGTACAGGCCATAAGCCGGTAGGAATAGCCTCGCCTGCTCTGCTGCTACACCATCGAGTAAGGCAGCATCATAAAAGGCAAGACCTTGCTCTACATACCTTAGCAGATTACCTGTAAGGAGTGCGCCCATACCTTCAGGTACAGGATCACCTGATCCCTGCTTCCTGTTGTCAGGTGCAGAACGCCATTCATTTACCCCAGGAATGTAAAACTCTGGAGTCTCTGTCACATAACGACGTGAGCTTTCATTCCAGCCCATCTGATCGTCCAAATGAGTAGAGGCTACCGCATACTTCCACCATTGACGGGCGATGAGTAGCGGGGCGTAAACCTCGAACGTAATAGCAGAATGACGGAATACAGAACTATGCTCTTCCCTCATCAAGAAGGCAAGCAGTCTAGCTTCTCGCTCTCCGAAGGTAGTTGATTCACGATCAAAGCTTACCTTGGCAGAATTAATTACGTCCAAGTCTGAACCCATGTGCTTAACGTACCGCACATAGCCATGATCTAATACATCAATCTTATCCACGTGGTGCCTTACTCGCAGTCGGTACAGGACTCTTCTTTACAGGTGACTTGTTAGTCACCGACGAACTAGGGTTTGGCTTAGGCTTGTGATCCGAAGGCTTACCGCAAAAACCTAGCGCTCCTGCAATAATCAGGATAACAAACAAACCTACAGCTACAGACGTAAGCCTATTCGCGTTGTTGCTCACTTCGCCTCCTTAGCCTTGATCTTGAGGTAACCTCTCAGACCGTTACCGTAGACCTTCGGCTCTCGCAGGAAGGCATCTCTAGCTGCCCTCAGCTTTTCGTAGAGGGCCGAACCATGCGCTACGGTACCTGACTCTAGGAGGGTACAAATCTCTTCGTAATTTAATTCTACGGCTGCTACTTCTTCCATGCTCTCAACCATCCCTAAGATCTCTCTTGCTCGTCTGTTAGCCTCTTGATGCCTAGCTCGCTCTCCAGGAAGGTGAAACAACAGTGTACACCAACATCCTCTAGCCACGCTAGATCTCCAATCGAAGTGTAGGTAAGTATCTAGTTCCTCAGGAACCAGCCTTAACCCTATGGCTATCGACTTCAGCAACGTAGTTGTCTGTAGATACTCCAGTCATGTTCTCAACCAGAGTTAACAGAAGAGCAATTAACTCATCGTGCGTATCAACTTCAGACTGCACATCGATATCAAACCCAGAGTCGTTATCTGTAGGGATGGTCTTGATTACAGTAGTTGTCTTTCCTAGCATCGTTCCTCATTCCAAGTGTAGGTAAGTATGTGTTTCCTCAGGTCTGAGACCATACTTAGTCCTGAGTCTAGCTCTGATTTGATCCTTAGTGGGAGCCTGCCAAGGATGGTATCCAATACCTTCAACCCAGATCTGCCCGGAGACACCTCCCATGATATCTCTCTTCGTATGCCAGACCAGGTTACATGCTCCGCAGAATTCACTGCTCATAGTGCTCTCCCTTCCAAAGTTGAAGTGTAGGTAAGTATCTAGTTCCTCAGGTGAGGGTGAATCTAGTATCTTTGTCGATGACAGGCTTTACTCGGTGAAAGACTACGTAGCCTCTAGTGTTAGCTAGCAACTTTCCGTTGCTCAGCTTCGTACCTAGGAAGCCACAGTTTTGATAGTCTTCCAGATCTTCAATTACCAGTACGTCATCATGGCAGGATAGTGTTCTCCAGTGACCTGCTCGACCTTTGGTTAGAAACTCTTCTGCGTACTTAAGTTGCATCTCCATTAGAATTCTTCTACCTTAGTTAATCCGTTAACGAGCTTGAACTTGTATCGTTTATCTGCGAACTCACTGAATGCGTCAGAATGGGTTATTCGCCAATGTGTGCACTGTGCGCCTGATACATGTTTAAGATGCCTTCTTTATGGAGCTGCCTAGTTATCGCCTCTAGGAGGCGTTCAAGTTGAATTTGCTTTAGCTCAGGGTAATCTTTTTCCCAAACTATTTCGCCATTTTGCTGAAAGAAAATGTTAGCCATTAATAATTCTCCTATAAATCTTCATCATTTCCCACACAGTAGGAAAATTAGCCCATTTAATGCTGTTGCATGTCTCGCAAAGTACCTGAGTGTTTGCATATGAGTGTACGCCACCACGACTAACAGGCCAAATATGATCCATATGGTATGCGTCTAGAGGTACAGAGATCTTGCAACGTTGGCACAATCCCTTATCACGCTTCCATAAGGTTGTCCTATTTACATCTTCGACGAATTGATTATTCTTTTTCAATCTGCGTCGTTCATTATCAGCCAAAACCTTGTTCATGTTTTTCTTTTTCCAGCGAGCCACTTTAGCTCTCTGTACTTCAGGATTAGCTTTGGCATATTTGCGTGTTGCAATTCTGCTGCGTTCTTTGCCTTCTGGAGTTGCGCGCACTTCTCTAAAGTGCCTAGCGACACAAGCCTTGCACTTAGTATTGTACCCTGACTTGTGTCGCTTTGACCTACCGAAATTTTCCAGAGGTTGCGCCTCTTTAAACTCACAGTGAGTATCTTTACAAATTTGTGTTTCCATGTAACTCTTCCACCTTCGTGATGCCGTTGACTAGCTTAAACTTATATAGTCTATCGGCAAATTCGCTAAAAGCGTCAGAGTGAGTTACTAGGATGATCTGCACCTTGGTCTTGTCTACCAATTCTTTGATGAACTCAGCAAGAGGTCTTTCGTATTCTGCTGAAACGTGAGAGAACGATTCGTCGAGAACCAATACAGGCTCCTTAACATCTTTGCTTAACAGGAGAACAACTAAGCGTAGCAGAAAGCCCACTACTGCTGCAAGTCCTCCACCACGAGCATCCATGACAGGTGTCTCGACTGTCTTATTGCCTGCTGAGGATCGGACAACGAACTTGACTTCAGGTGTCTTGCCTCGTTGTGTCTGTAAGACATGAAAGGACAAGTCATCCTGAAAAATTGTCTGCAATCCTCGGGTCACCAGCTCTTCAATTTTTGTCTGTGCGTCAGCTTGTCTTTGCTCACCAATAGAAGCTAGGGTAATCGCTACCTTATTATAAAGGTCTACATCGTTAGCAGCTAACTCGATTTCCTCATTAAGCTGCTTACCTGTAGTTGCGATTACCCTAGCTTCTGCGATTCGCTTATCGACAACCCTACGCAGATTTTTTACCCGTACTGAAATCTGCGCTAAGTTAGTCAATTTGCATCTTCCTCAATTCTCTTGTATTAATGCCTGCGTCTTCCATTGTCTGCAAGGCATTGTCCCATTCTTTCTTACGTGCATCGGACAATGCCTTCTTAGCGATCTGCATATCGACTTGCCTCTCTGCCTTACTTCGGAAGACAGGAATCTTTGGCAGTGCCTGAGCACCACGGTAAAGGACAAAGGAAGGCAAGCAGACAACCCAGAAGGTAGCGGCTAGTATAAGGAAAGGCAAATCCAGATCAAAATTCAACTTTGCTCGACGCAAAGCCCTTTCCATGGAATACAGTGAGGTGCTTCCGTCTAGCTCCTTCAAGTAGTTACTTGTGATATAGCTATTACGGAAAATCACATAGGCTATATACCCCACAAAAACATATCCAGCCGTATACAAGATCCACATAGTGATTACACTTTCTTATTGAGAAAATAATTGAGTGCTTGAAGAGCAAGGAACGCAACGGTAGGAACAGCTACGATTTTAGCAAACATCTTTATATCGTTGATGTCGTCATCCGTAAACCAGTTCCAATACTCTTCAGGCATCGGGTCATCGTAGTGATCTATCTCCATGCATCTAGTCTACCAGATGCATTTTCCCAGGTCAAGTAGGGTTTGACAGACTTGAGCAGTAGTTCTGCTGAGCATCTTGAGTGAATTCTACGCTATCGTTCTCAGCGATACCGAAGCCTTTAACGACTTCATCGATAGCAGCCTTAGCTAGAGGATTGTTAGTCCAGTCAGGGAACTGCTCAGTAACAGCGCAGACACCCTTAGCTGCCTTTAGGATGGCATACTCCGGCACAGCCGGGTACTTCTCTCCCCAACGCTTGGCGAACTGTACCGCAGGAGTCCCAGCATCGGAACTAGTCACAGTGCTAGTAGGCTCTGGCTTAGGATCTTCCTTAGTTGGCTGAGGTTCAGCATCCTTCGTAGGGGTCACAGAGGGCTCTGGATTAATTGTTGACGGGCTTGCAGCGGGTGATGCAGTAGTGCGTACCGGCTCAGGGTAATTACCGTCAGGCTCGAAATTACAGCCTGCTAGAGCTAGTGCAGCCACCACCGTAACAGCGATAGTTCTTTTCATGCAAATTCCTTCCAAATAGCAATAAGGGGTACAAAGCCGAAGCCTCATACCCCTTATCGTCTTAGATATCTAGTTTCCACGCAACCGTACGAATAGCGTTCACATACTTAGTGTCCATATCCTGAACTTCTCGGGAAAGTTCGTCGAAAGGAATAAGGCTGCGATGCTCCGGCATTACCGGGCTCTTCCATACAGACCACGCATCGTGAACATCCTTCTCTGTAACTTCGGTACCTAGAGTCAACCCCAGCAGGGTATACAAATCTAGGAGAACGTTGTCACACTTAGGAAGTTCTCTGCGAAGCTCTTCCTTAAACTCCTGAACGTAATTCATAACTTCCTCATCTTTTAACGATTGCCCAGTACGTAGCTGTACCTACAAAAAATACTACGACTACTGCACCGTACATACCTCCGAAGATAGCCAACAGTGACAACAGAGGCATCAGATTGCCGTAGCCAAAGCATAGGGGGATTGCAATAAGCAATCCTATAGTAAATGTAGCTGCAATACCTGCAACGATGAAACCGAAGTCGTCTCGCTCAGGCTTCCAGGTGCTGCGAAGGTACTCCATATAAGTCATGTCGTCAGCCTAGCAATGAAAAAGGGTGTTGTCAAGCCTCACGACTCAACAACACCCCAGCTCAGATGAACAAGCTAACCTCACCAGGCCCGATAAGTAGGCCGATAATGATCAGGACAACTCCCCAGAGGAAATCGCGCTGAACAAGCTTTAAGACTCCTGCCACTACAAGAATGACAGCAAGAATCCATAACAGTAGTTCCATATTAGCCTCCTATGTCCATAATTAGCTAATATGTGTATCGGTATTGCGGAAGATAAAGGAATCGAACCCTCAGGATTTTACCCTGGCACTGACTAGCAATCAGCTTAAGCACCTTGCTTGCTATCTTCCATCAGCATAAACTACACACCGCACCACGATGAACGTTATATCTGTCGTACTTTCTATTCTTTGCATGGTTCATAACGTAGTCCCAGTGCATAGGACAAACTACGAGGATAGGCTTACGCTTCTTCTCTCCCATGCACTGAGTCTACCACAACCACATCAACCTTGCAAGAGCTTCTTACGTAGTTCCAGATAGCCACGTACTACAGCATCAATTCTGCCATCATCATAACTATCCGGGAGTCCTCCGATATCGCTATCGCTCAGACCAGGATACATAGGGTCACCATCTTCCATGGCTTCCCACCAACGCTCTCGCTCTTCTGAATCTAGATAGTCCATCAGACCTCACTCATAGAATACGACAGTCTTTTCTACAGGCTTAACCTCAGATGTGTCACCATCAAGGTAACCACCATCGTAAGAAGCGTACCAGCCATCCTTACGGAAGTGACGAGTAGTGAGGCCGTCAGAAAGAGAAATGACAACCCAATACTGGTCACCGTCTCCCTCGCCGCCGTACTCAGCTACACGCTCAGCAGTAAGGCCATCACGGGTGTACTTACCTCCGTTGTACTTAGCCTCCTGCCATGCGCCCTGAATGTCGTCTAGGTTGGACAAGTCATCATCCTTATCTAGATCGTATTCTGCGCGCAGGTCGTCATCCCACTTAGCGTTAGGATCGTACCACTCATAACCGCCAGTCTTGTAACGCTCCTGCTTGACCTCAAAATCTCCAGCCAGGATAATTGCAAGCGCCTTAGAGGCAGCCTCAGAAACAGTCATTTCAGTTAGTGGCTTTGTCATTCTTCTTTTCCTTCTTCTCATAATACTTTGCTAGAATTTGCTTCGCTTCATAATGCGGACACAGCTCACCAGGACTCAGTGAGATATACCCATGTTCCTGACAACCACCATGGTGATCAAACCAGCAGTCGCCAGAGTCAATAAGGCACTCCAGCAATTCTACTGGAATCTTAATCTTCTTCATAGTAAGTTACTACCTTAGTCTTAGGCTTGACGATTTGCATTCCCTCAGCCCAATCAGTGCCTATATAAGAAGTGTGCGTACCTGACTTACGATACAGCGTACCACGTACGTCAAACACCATCCAAACATCTTCGCTGTGCTCCGCATAGCTGATGTCCTTAGGTAGATTACATGCTACTACCTTAACGATACCCAGTCCAGGGATGTCATGCTCTTCTCCCGTACGGTCGGTACAATCCCACTGATACCAGTAAGGATCATGCCATTCATTACCCGCATAAAGGAGAAGAGCCGCTTCGACCAGGAATGGCTCTAGCGGCTCTTCGTACATCAGTTGTCCCACTCCCAAGTAGTGATTACCTTCTCACGATAGAAGGCTTCAGTAATCTTATCCACATCCCAGCTCCAGCCCTCAAATGAGGCGTAGCCGTAAGGCAGCTTGAAATTCTTGCTGGAACCATCAATACCTGTAACAGCAAGAATGACATAGCCATCATCCAGATAAGTGTAACCGTAAGAGTCATGCCTACGATCTGTCTTCATGAAGACTACAGAAACCTGATAGTCAGTAACATGCGGCAATTCAAGCACATAACCCTCGTGGCCCTCATAAGGAAGGTCACTAAGCATGATGTTCACATCGTAATCATCTGACTCTGGCTCAGAAAGCCACAACTTCAGATCATCAGGAGTTACATACAAGGCATCACTCATAAACCTTTACCACCTTTTCAGTAACCTTAGCTGGCTTAAGGTCTCCATCCCAGGCAATTTCACCGTAGGAGTCACCTGTACCAGTCTTCTTGAAATAGCTTCCCTTGAAAAGAATGACAAGGTGAGCAGTGAACTCGGTACCCTGATCCCAGGCACCATCGTAACCGTTAGCAGGATAGCCCGGATCAATCTTCTTGTCTACCAGCTCAGCAGTATCGCTACCTACACGGAAGGTACGACCGACAGGCCAGTTTTCCATAGTGCCCCAGGAGTAGGTTGAAGTCAGCGCCTCCTTTACCCTGTGCAGCAGAATTGCTGGGTTGTCCTCAGGAATGTCACTATTGCAGTAAGGACACTTTTCCATCTTACATCATACCTTTCTTGCTCTTGTCGAGCGGCTTAAGCAGGTGCTGCTTTGAACGGTGAATACTCATGTAGTCGTGCGGCTTGTAGAACTGCTCGAAGTTGGTAACAATGAAACGAGCAGAACGACCCTTAGTGAGCGATGTAATAGTCTTCTTTAGGGCCAGCTTGTAAGCTAGTCCAGCAGAGAACCTGTAATTGGTAGGAATCATCCAACGCTCAAGCGCAGTCGCTACAATTTCCTCACGGAAAAGCATAACCTGCTCATCAAACGTCAGGCCATACCACATTTTGACAGGATCGATGTCTACTGTCTCGCCATCCTTAAGGATTCGCTCATACAGCGGACGGTCACCAAATGCTACAGAGTCATGAATGGAGTCGTGATCGTAAATACGAACTACAGCATCATCAAAGAAGTTCCCCGCAGCTTGTGCTAGGTTCATCTTCTTAACACCGTGAGTTTCGATCCAGACAGGATACAGAAGCTTATGTAGCTCAAAATCCAGCAATGCGCCCTTACGCTTCATGAACATGATGTCAGCCATATGCTTATCCCAAGAGCGATTCTTCAGCTCCCAGTATGCATGTGACACCTTAATGGTGTAAAGCTCGTCCAGAGTAGCAAAACCATGACGGTCTAGCTGCGTACCCTTAAAGCTTTCATGCCAGAAAGGCTCAATCTTAACGGTAGGCGTATGAAGACCTACCGGAGTTACAGTCTCAGTCCCGAAGTAATCAAAGTCCTTAGGAAAGCGGACCTCATCAGGAAACAGTTCATACAGGGCAGTTGATCCGATGATCAGTGCCATAAGGAATCTCCTTAGTTATCCGAGAATTCTCCGAATACATCCTCATCGACTCCTACACCTTCATGCAGGCTGATCTTGAGGGCATTGAAATGAAGTGAGCAAAGGAATAACGGAATCACCATATCATCTGCTGGCTTAAGAGTCACAGCCCAGATAGGGTCCAGAGGACAACGATCGAAGGTATCTGAGTTATTGGTTTCTGCTGCAAAAATAGTAGCATAGTCAATTAACCCACATTCGATTCCATGTGATTTCGCTTCGTCTGCTGTAATTGAAGTTGCAGTAATCAGCATCATATATGTTGTGCGTTCCTCTACGTTGTTACAAAAAGCGGAACTACAGGGAATCGAACCCTCACCCCCATTAAGACGGTGGCCGAGATTTCCAGTCTCGTTAGGCACCATGCCAGCGTAGTTCCGTAATACTAGGATTGATCAACTGTTGTAACCTTACCGGTTCCACCACAATAGCGGCAACTTTCAAGGCCACGCTTTGCATTATAGACCTTCTTGCCGGTGCCGCTACACTGACCACAATCTACTTTAATCATCTTAGCCATGCGGAAAGTAAAGGAATCGAACCCTCAGGAGTGACCTGGCACGGTTTTCAAGACCGCTTGAGCACCTTGCTCGCTACCTTCCATTTGGATACTACCGACTGCATCCTTGCCCCTACAGCCAGCTTCAATCAAGACTCCCTCCGACATTGCAAGGTTAGCCGTGGCTTGATCGTTAACGCTAGGCAGGTATCCAACTACCCAACATCTAATTATAGCATAAAATCAGTTAAACAGCCAGACCAGGAACCATACGCTTCCTACGACTGCTGCACCGATCAGAATGCCGTAAAACATAACCCAAGCAAAACAAGAGGTTAGCAGATCTTCCATATCAGTTGACCCACTCTCCCATGTGCGTAAGCGCATAAATGATTGCCCAGATAATGACTCCTGTGAGTCCCAGGCTAAGTAGTGCTGCCATCACCCAAATGACGACCATGCCAATACCGAGAGCTAGAAAGCCCTTATCCTCATTTTTCCTCATGTACCCCTAGAAGGATTTGAACCCTCAACCGACTGTTGATAAGACAGGCGCTCTAACCTATTGAGCTATAGGGGCAGGATACCGCACTGAGGCTCAAACTCAGCAAGTCCTCGTTCGGTGCGGTACCTGTAGACTAGCAGAGTAGCCTTAGGCTGTCAACACTAATTCTTCTCAGGATTCTTACTTCCGGCTTTTCTTTTACCTTCGATCTTAACCCTGCCAATACTTTTGCTAGCGACAATTTTACGTCGCTGCTCATTATTGCCTACCCTGGTAATGTCTTTAGGGTCAATCTCTACATACTTAGGCATGTCAATGACCTTCAGGGTGGAAGATGTCCATATCGGGATGAACGTCACTGCAAGATTTCTTGGTATCCTTACCTTGAGCAGCTACCTCGTATTGTAGTAGCCACTCATGCTTGCTGGCAAGGTGCTTAGCGTCCGCCAGAGCATTGTGTAGGCCCGTAGTTTGGCGTGGGTAGGTAGGGTTACCCAGACGATGAAACTCCTGCCTTAAATCGTTGGTCCACATAGGTACAAAGTCAGGCAGGTTAACCATCTTACCAAAGAGCTGTGCAAGGCATACATGATCGTAAGATGAATACCAACCCCAAAGCTGAATACCGTTCTTGTAATCAGCCTTATAGGCATCATACAGGAAATTGTAAACCTTAGATTGGATAGCTAGCCTGCCTTTAACTACAGCATTAGCCTCCTGAATGATCATAGCTGTCTGCCAACCGGGCGAAAGCTGGGAAACGACATTAGCCTTAAGCCATTCGTGCCTAAGGATGTCTGAGCTTGGAGCGTCTAGGAACTCCAGATAAAGCTCTTTACCATCTTCTCGAACCATACCTACAGAAATAGGTTTGATGGTTACGCCATCCTCAAGGAATTCCCAGTCGTGGTAAATTCTCATTTAATTGTGTTCCTTACTGGAATAGGTTTTTTACATTTGCTACTGGTAGTGACATGCATCCAGCCTAAGCCTTGCATGAATTCAATTACTGCTCCGCATGTCTTGCAGTCAGCTTTATAAGTTTTCACAGATCTCCTACTAATAAGGGCTGGACTCCGAAGAATCCAGCCCTTTTAATCAGCCACCGCCAGAGCCACCCTTAGCTCCGCCCCCACCTACTCCACCGCCTTTAACGGAAGAGCCAGCACCACCTTTACCTACTACGCCAGTCTTAACTGTTCCGTTAGAAACACGACCAGAAGCAGGAAGGCCGAACTTTTGGCGACCAGCACTGTCTGTTACAGCAATCCTTTGCCCACCCGCAGGAAGCTTAGATCCTACAGGATAGCTAGATGTCCCGTGAACAGAGCTGCCGCCCCACCAAATGAATGTGCTAGAATTGTAGTTCGGGCTAGAGTCATCGCAGTAGTCTTCATCGATTACTACGCCATTAGCATCTGTACAGTAGAAGTGTCCATCCTCGTACTCATCCTCTGCGCTGTCACAAGCAGCCATGCCACCTGAGGCCAGGAGTAGGAAAGTGGAAGTAAGAACTACTCGACGTGAACTCATACGTCGGGTCACCTGGACCGATCGCCCTCTCTGTGTTGTTTGCGATGTAATTACACTATCAGGTAACAGAGTCGATGTCAAGCTGAGGCTTAACCTTCTTAGGCTTGGCAGGAGTCAGGAACCTGGAAGGGACATCACTACAGGCAGCAACTTTGCCGCACATCTCACAGCGACCGTAAGACGAGAAAATGCTTCCAGGCCAGTCATTTTCTATTTCACAATTCTCGCAGAAAAACATTAGGGATTCCTTCCGGTGATCTTTTTGTAATTCTTCTTAGCTTCTTTCACACGAGCAACATCTGCCGGACGTGCCAAGGGTCCAAGCTCCTTCAGATTCTGACGAGCATTCATAAGCTCCGTAGCTGCTCTCTGCTTGTCATCTTCGGTCCATTTAATCTTTGCCATTATCAGTCTCCAATCACTGCATCGAAAATATCTGAAAAGAAGTCACCCAGCCATTTTCCGAAGCTTCTTCTTTTTCTCAACTTCTGCTTTTTGCGCCTTGTAAACATCATCTTGATCCTTCTTTGCGACTTTAATTCTAGGCATTTTCTGTTTTGCCATGATCAATACTTTCTGAAATACGAAAAGCCAGGCCCAACTAGGGAACCTGGCTTTTTATTACTTACTCTTCTTGGCTTCTTTTGCTTTCTTTTCCTGAAACTTTCGCACAATTTCTTTAGCTTCACGAAGATAGCGATCTCGCTGAGCCTGTGGAGCAGCTAGATACTTGTTGACAGCACGTTTAACTCTGATGTCTTCAAGCTGCCTTGCTTGTGCGAGAAATACTGCATCGACTTCAGAAGGCTTGACGTTGTTCGGATTAAGATCTTTACCCATATCTCCCTCAACTAATTAGATGTGGATTACGGAAGATTGAAAGGACAGTGGTGGAGGTCTTGCATCCTCCTGGGATCACCCGGCACTCAGAATTACTACGGAATCGAACCGCACCCTCTACATGACCCTGCCCTATGTGAATTTGTATCCCGTCGGAGAATCGAACTCCGCTAGCTCTATGCACCGGTTTTACAGACCAGTTTCTGTCCCAGCAGCCGAGATATGAAGCCAAGTTTCCTTGGCTGTGTTACTATCTTACACTAGATCAACTAGCCTGTCAACCTTACTGAGTCTTGCACTCAGGCCAACGGCTACCTACCGGGCACTTACGGCTACGCTTGCCGATGCTGTGACGCTCGCGCTCACCATCATCCTCAAGAACAACAACGACTCGACGACTGCGCTCAACGACTACGCCGGTGTCAATACCGTCGTCGGGCTCAGACGGAGAAGGGTTGCCGCACCCAACAAGGGCGACAGCGAGAGCAGTGACAGCAGCAGAAATCTTAACAGACTTCATAGAGATATTAATCCTTAATTAATGAGATGGGATTGGCTGGTTAGGGTGACCACCGATTTGTGCGATAGTCTTCTTACACTTTGGACAAATTGTTTTACGGCCAGGCTTGGTCCACTGCTTACCTGTGCCTAAACAGTTAGCCATTGTTTTCCTCCCGTGCGATGCCCCTAGCTTACCACCAGGGGCATCATCCGTCAACCGGCAAGTCCAGCTCGGTAGGGAAGCATTTGACTGATGGTAGCAATAGCCATCGTGTCATCATCCTTCAATAGGATGGGTGCGCGATAGGTCTTGGTGTCCTCACCCAGCAGGAACCTACATTCAGGCTGTGTGTAAGCCTTCAGCATTTCTGCGAGGTGCATGTAGTTTACCACAACAGTCTTAGGCTTGCCTGCCCACTTACATGCGATAGTGGTTTGAGCCGTGTTGCTGTTCGTATCCTTGGCCACGATCTTAACAGAACTCTCGTCCAACATCAACCCGATGGCATGAGAGCTAGAATCTGCGGCAATTCTTACCTGCTTGATGGCTGTGATCAGCTCTTTCCTGTCGACGATGAACTCTTGATCGTTACTGAGTGCGGGACGAAGCCAAAGCTGTTCCACATTAGGGTAAGGGTCTTCCATCTTATTCACATAGAAAACCATATTACCTAGACGGAATACAAGCCTCTTTTTAGTTTCGCCTACTTCCATCGTTACAGCATCTACTGAGTTGAGTACCTTCAGAAGAGTATTAATGCTAAAGGTAGGAAGCTGCATACTTAAGCGAAATCCGTCAATCCTCACTTGCTGGAATCTAGATCCGTCGCACGCAGTAAATTTTCCACCTTTGATGCTGATCATACGTAGAGTATCCTGCCCGGAATATTCTTTACCTGGGAGGGCGTACTTTACTGTAGACAGCGCATCCACAAAAGACGCACGATTAATCTCGTGGAACTTTACATCATCTAGGTTATCCATTGCAGGAAAATCAGATCCGTTAGTTAGTCTGATCTCTGCTGCGAATGTTCCAGAACTGATGACGGCTCCCAGTTTGGTGACCTCAATCAGTACAGAATCACCATTACCGGTTTCCTTGATAATAGCTAGCAAAGTCCTAGCAGGAAACACCTCTACACCAGGAACTTTTACATCAACCTGAGATGTGCTGACAACCAAAGACATATCTAGCGAGCTAGCTACAACTTTGATCTCGCCTTCAGAAAGCCTGAATTGAAAGTTTGTCAGAACAGGAACCATATCACGAGAGGGTACTACTCCAATAGCTCTTTCAAGCAAAGATAGTAGTACCTCTCGATTGATTTCAAGGCTTGTGCCAACGTGATCCTGTGAAGTCAGAGTATTTGTATTGGCAGACTTCACAGGAACTGTTGGCTTAGCTGACTCTTCATTATCTAGCCAGCTTAGGATATCATCTAATACCTCTGCCATACCCTACTCCTAAATTTTAATTTCGTCTAGCTCAGATTCAATGGACTCCAAGCACGTATCCAACTCACTCTGAAGCTCTGCTAGCTTAGCACGAGTCTCAGGGATGCTGTCAACTCCGAACTCTTTTGCCAAAGTAGCCATAGCTGAAGCCTCTACTGCCTGAGCGTTCTCTCTCGTAGCTTCGGCGCGAACCTGAGCCATACGTAAAGCGTCAATACGAGACTTGATTGCAGAGATCTTATCGTCAATAGCGCTCAAATTGCACCCGTCTCTTCTACATTTACGATTACGCGACCTACATTACAAATGTTGCACTGAGTTGACCATCCAATGCCGCCTAAGCTGTCAACAAAAGGCATGAGCCTGAGGTGTGCACACTCAAGAGTGATCCTCATTAGGCGCTCAGGATGCTCAAGTCTGGCTGCACTCTCTTGCCTATCGATCAGCTTCTGCATGAATTCATTCACTTAAATAACTTCCTCTGGAATTTAGAACAAGCGTGCTGAACCTCGCAGAATGAGCATCCAGCGTTATCCTTTTTTGGGGCATGATTCTCAGCCCACTCACCTTGTGCCATAGCGCTGATACGAGCCCACATTTGAGCACGATCATCGTTAGTAAAGTCAAATTCCTTTACTTGCTCATCACAGATAGGTTGAATGAAGCCACACTTCTTAGGTGGCTGACCGAACATATTAAGGATTACTAGGTCATAAAATACTAATTGACCTAGGCTCTTCTTCCAATAGTCGTTATCAGCCGTAGTTTTTAGGTCCCATACGATAAACCTGCCATCAGCCGGATCACGTACCAACAAGTCGAATTCGCCACGAAGAATAATTTCTTCTACTTCTCCATCAGGGCGCTTGATTTTCACAGTTTCATAAAAGCGCTTACCCGGCTCATAGTCGTACGGAAGTACACGAGCCTCCAGAATAGGCTGAAGTAGAATAGCTGCACCTGTACAAACATCATAGATGTGCTTCTTATCGTTCTTGGAGCGCCATTTGATAGTATCCCTGGCTTCTGCTTGAGCAATTGCCTTCTCAAATTGTGCGTCAACCAAGCTTGACATATTCCCTACAGGATTATCCAGCCATTCCTTCTGCACCAGGTCTACTACTGTACCCGCAAGGAAATTGCGTACATCCTTACCTGGTGCCGCATGTCCTGTACGGATAAGGAAATTCTTCTGATGGCACAGCTCCCAGCGCTGTAGTGAGGACCAACTGATTTTAATTCGTTCATCTTTTACACTCATAATTATCCCTTGGTAGTTGATCTATCTATTATAGCATCAACTATCGCAGCAGCTCAAGACGCCTTTTGTGGTACGAATTCAACTTATGGCCATCTTGATACGCATGTGCGTTCGCTACGGAAATGAAAGGAATAGTCAAAGGGCACAGACGGCAGTAAAAGAAAGTCAAATCAAATTCGTGATCTTGTTCGACCCACATTAGTTCATCTTTTACTGCCATCTGAATCACCTATTCTACAGTAGTAAGTAGCTCTTCGACTACGCGTTCAAAGTCCTTGCCCAATTTAAGGGCTCTTACTTTATCCATAACGGATTCTACTGTGGTGATCTCGATACTAGTCTGACCTACGCTCTGTAGGAATTCATCTAGCTTTAGCTGAGTGGTGCGTACTTCTTCAATTTCCTTTACTCGGAAGACTTCGGAAGCTGGTCTCGAATTGAGTTCAACAAACTCGAAACGTCCTGTAATGCTGTCCCAGATCGTGACGCCAACAGGGCGAGTAAGGTTAGACTCTGTGAGACTACCCCTAGACAACGCTCCGTAATTGGCGAATCGTACCCCATTAACGACGTATTCTCCGTGCCAGTCGTGAATGTGTCCATAAATGACTTGAACATTAGACTTCCCATCAGGATTTACATAGTTAGAGAACTTCTCCGTAGAGTAATGCTCATACGCAGGATTAGCCCCAGGAGGAAAGAATGGTGCATGAGTAACGATAAGTTGAGGACTGTCGCTAGGAACGAAATCCTTTAATGCAGTCTTTACAGCTTGATCAGCTACAGAATGCTCAGCATCCCAATACATCTGCCAAGGCACTCCGTAAATAGGCTGGAAGTTATTCAAGCCTCTTGGGTGCACGAGAGTCTTGTCAGCTCTCAGGACTTTGCCAGAGTCGTACAACACACCTAGCGGTTGACCTTCATCCAAGCTCTCTAGACGATCGTTGGATAGATCATGGTTGCCAGGTACAACCCACACAGGGCAGGGCGCGGAGCCTGCCCATTTAATTGTTCGCTGGATCAAAGCGTGAGAGTTACGTCCAGGAGCCTTGATGTGGAATAGGTCTCCTAGCTGAATAATTCCTAGGCAAGCAAAGTCTTTAGCTAGCTCATTAGCCTGGTACAGCAAATCAAATAGATCGTCTGTATAACTGGCTGTGCAGCTAGCCGGGTGGCTATTGTCGTTGGTTAAATGAACGTCGTTGATAATCAGATATTTAGCCAAGATTAGTAAGCCTTTCTACCGCACTGGAGATTTCGTATTCCACTTCGGCTGCCTTAGTAAGCATAGCTTCAGCTACTACGACAGCAAGCTCATGACTCATTTTCAATTCCAGAGACACTTGGTCTCCGTTATTGATTTCAAGCAGGATTTTCCCGTCCTCAATAGATACGAGGACTTCCATTGCTGCCCACTCATCCACGATATTTCTCCTTCAATTCTTCGGCTACCTCTGGCGGCATATAAGCAGCAATATTCTTGATGTAAGTTTCACTAGGTTTGCCGTTAAGCATAGAATTCAAGGTGCTTGTAGCGGCAGAGATGTGCATAGAAGTCTGCCAAAGCGCTGAACTTTGCCCTAGCTCTTCTTCTTCGAGCTTAATGCCTTCTCGTACAAGCTCAGCAGATACGGATAGCCTTTTATACAGGGTGCTGAGGATATGCGTCAGTACACCTAGCTCCTTGTCGATAGCTGATAGCAACTCAGGATCATTACGCTGAGCTTCATTTGAATTTGTGTAGTGTGTCATAATGCTTTGATCACCTTAATAATTATCTCTCTGTCTACTTCACCTTCAAGCTTTTCGACAAGGTCTTTAGCTGACGCAAGAAAGCTTCTATGTACATACATTTCCCAAACGTTGTTTTCAGGGTTTCTCGCACAATATTCCTGCTCATAATCCCAGCCACCTGCGTCTCTATACCTATAGCGGATAGTTAAATGATGCCTAAGAAGTGCAGCTAGTTCTTCGTCTGTCATGCGGACATCATACCATGAAACACAGCAAAGGGCCAGCCCAGAGCAGGACTGACCCCTTACTTTAACTCAACATATCTACTATCTGCCTAGCCCAGAACTTAGCTTCTTTGTCTCGATCGTAGCGAGGGCTGAAATACCATTGGGACATTTCTGCTTCAAATTCTTTCAGATCCCAGAAACGATGCAGATGTTTACAGAAATGCCAGTCTTCTCGAACCTGCTCTAGCGTTCGCCTACCTTTGATGTCGATAGCCATACCGTCAGAATCGATTACGAATACATGACCCAGCAAGCCAGGATCGCCTACAGGCATATTACTAATCAAAGCTAGAGTCCAGCCCGTCAGCTTATAGATTTCATAAGCTAGAGGACCACACTGACCCTGAGTGAAGTATTCAATTACCTCTTCATCTTCAGTAAAACTCATTTCTGGTTGCCCAGTAGAGTCTTTCCAGTAGGATGACCACTCGCACTTCGTCAATTCCACGTTTGACCAAGTATTCAGCGACATCTAGATATGTATCCTCGCCATAGCTGTCTTCCCAGAAACCTTCTTCAGGGATATCTTTAATTCTGTCTCTGAGTGTTGAATCTTCGTCCATTACAGCACCCAGTAGTATAGGATGGTCGCAACAAATGCGACAGCCAACAATACCCAAAACAGAATAAAGCCTAGAGCTACTTTGGGCCGAAGGATGTCTAAATCATCCAGGGTGCGCTTTACTTGATTATGAACTTTCATCTCTTCGTTCATCATGATCCTAACACGAAGTTATCTATAAGATCAAGATGCTCCGGCCTCAAGCCTCTACTCGGCTTGGGTCGAATCAGCAACCTATCATGAGCACTGAACCAAGTCAAGGGTATGGCTTCGTCATCTGTCCAGACAAGCCTCTTACCTGACGCCAGAACTTCTAGCGCAGCCGTCTGCTTGTCCTTGAAATCCATACCCTCAGGACCCGCTGAGAGCAACGCTGGCAATTTAAATAATCGCTCTAGTTGGTCAGTGTGCCCAACCCAAGTTGTCGCCCATAAAATCGACACAGAGGGCTGCTGATGCACCTTGCGTATGCGCTGTATCAGTTGAGGTGACCAACGCATACGCCACGAGTTGCCGTTAGCAAAAGCCCAGCCCGAATTAGGTGCGGCGGACCATCCTGCCTTGGATGCGTTGATGACGCCATCAACATCTAAAAGCCAAACTGTTTCCATTGTATCACCTCCTGATGAAAAAACCCCGCCAGTCTCGGAAGACGACGGGGATCAATTACCTATTGCATTTATGTGTTCCGTTATAAGGGGTGCCACATGTTAAACATATATACTTGTAATCACTCATAACTTAAGTGTCAGGATCATCCGCTACCTGACGCTGTGCTCACTCATCACCCACGCAGTCTACTAGAGTTGCAAGTATTCAGTTTCACCGGCTTTTGCCTCACCTGAATACTTTAAAGTAGCCTAGCCTATCGAGCACTTCCTGTCTTCATATTCTATAGGTGACTAGTCGGAGTCGAACCGACATCTCCTGGGACACAACCAGGCACTCTAAGCCATTGAGCTATAGCCACAACTAAAGTGAGAGATCCATTAGAGGCAACTACCTACAGTAGAAGGGACTAAGCCATTCTCTCACGAAGGGTGACCGACGGGAGTCGAACCCGCATATACTTGAGTCACAGTCAAGCGCTTTACCATTAAGCTACGGAAACCAATAAATCAATTATCTCGAATGAACTGACTGTCACCGTTCATAGTGACCTTAATCAGATTATCCCACAGAATCTCATACTTCTTTGACAACATGCCACCTGAGATTCTGTAGATGACACCCTTAGTACCACGACCTAGAACTAAATCGCCAATCTTAAATCCTTGGGTCAGAATTACTCTCTGCCGAACTCTATACTTTGCCATGTCGGGATAAGGGGACATCGAACCCCTCCTTGGTGGTTCCAAACCAGCCGTGCTACCCTATACACTATATCCCGTAGGGATCTACTCTCTAAGGTTTCCTTCAGCCGTTAGGAAGCTCTTAGGACGATCCTTTGCACTTGGTCAGGTGCAACTAGTTCGCTTTTGATAGAACTGATTTATCTCTGAATGCTTCTTGCAATAAGGATTTTCTTTGTCCTTAGTGCGAGAGTTTGTACAAGAGTGTTGCTTACATCTGTTCTTTTTCAAATTAAAGCTGGTTTGAGTCTGGGTACCAGCTAGACCACCAGATTAGCTTTTAAAAACGCTGCCATCCATTGCTTGAGCTAGAGCGAAACTCTTTGAACCCTTCATGGTGAAGGTAGTAGAATTTCCACCCCACTTGACCTCATATTCCGTATCACCTAGAAACTTAGTGTTGATACGCATAATGACGCCCATAGTGTTTGCTCGGATATGAATTGTGCCGAATGAGATATTCTTCTTGAGCCGGATCGTATCCCCAGGATTGAACTTCTCTTTCGCCATAAAACTATCAAGCCTTCCTGATCTCGTTCTTCTTCACCGGAAAGCCCTCAGTGCAAAGAATACCATCCCAAATAACTTCGTAAGCGTAGTAAACTGGGATAAGGTTTACCTTGACAATTCTACCTTTAGTACCTTTAGGTACAGGTGCCCACTTAGAAGGTTCGTCTGTCTGAAAACTTCTTGTGCTGACAACTCTGTCGCCCTTTTTCATAGGATCTCCAGGATTTGATTTATTTTAAAGTCGGGATGGAGGGATTTGAACCCCCAACCTGAGCGCCCCAAACGCCCTGCTCTACCAAGTTGAGCCACATCCCGATTACGATAGAATGGTCTAGCTATCTATCAGTAGCTTGCCGCACCGCGCGATGCGCCATCAGGTCAGCTTTAGTTTGACCATTGAGCTGATTCCCGGCCATGAACTATATACTACATGATGATCAAAATCCTGTCAAGCTCTCCAGCAGGAACACTCGCAGTCAGACAAGTCTTTATGCTTAGCTAGACTGCACTTACCTAAAGTACAAGCCCAACAGAGCTTCTTTTTTTTAAACAAAGCCAGGCCGATGTGCATCTCTACATCCTTGACAAGTGATCTTGTTGATTTCTGTGGTCCCTGCCATCTTGATTGATTCAAGAATGGACAGACTGCCTCGCGCTTTTCCGCACTTGGTCTTATTAGGAGTCTTCCACTTCACTCCGTGAATTACAATTTTAGCCACGCGAAGCAGTAGGAGTCGAACCTACACCTGGTACTGCCGCTTCGATGCCCCGATGTGAGGTCTTATACTACTAAGGGTTCCCCGCTCTCCACTGAGCTATACCTCTCACTAAGTTGATCAGACTTAGTGCATTCACAGGTTGTACGGACCTGTAAAGTGAGCACTAGAGGACTCGAACCCCTACGCCCGTACTGTTCGCCAACAGTAGGTTGAAAGCTGCGTTTGCTTTCAGTCCCGTGCGTGCCCTTGTGACTACTACCCTACATTAGGGGTTCATCAGTTGTCAAGCTAATCTGGCAGGATGTGTCTTCTTGTAAAGCCTACCACCTTTGCCGACACATCTTACGTTCGGACCTACCTTACACGTAGGACACTTCTTATGCAAGCCTGGCCCGTAATAAATTGTAACATCAGGCTTACCATCAGCAGTCCATGTCTGTAAGCTGCCACCTTTACTCTTCGACATGCTTTACCTTCTCAGGATCGTAATGAATAGTTTCTGTAGCGATGCCAGCATTTTTAGCAAGATCTCTACAGTTAGTAGCGCCCTTTGACTTATCCCGAATAAATGCAAGACATACGTCAGGGAGATTATTTACCATTCTACGATTACGCTTGAAGCCCGCACTCTTGCCGTGCGTAGCCCAGTCGGCAGCATAGCGTTCAATATTGCACTTAAGCACATTCTTAGCGAAAAGGTCAGCTAAGTAATCTGCACCTCTTGGGCAGTCACCGTGCATAATAGTAACCCAGTCAACCGGGCGAGAACGTAATTCTGGATGCTCTTCGATGTACTCACCGATAGTTTTGACGATTGTCTTTGCAATCGTATCATAGTCATCCCAGGTACGTGAACCTGTAATCAAAATTCTGAATTCAGTCATAGCCTGCCTTACATTTTAGTAAATAGCCAGGCCGCAAGCAGGCTAACTCCTGCACATACAACAATAGCCAGAAGCAGACCTGCAATTGATTCCATCATAAGCCTTTGCGTCTATTCCAAGTTCTGATATTGTGACAAGTGCCGCAAACTACTTCGCACTTTGCCAATTCTTTCAGAATTGCATTCATAGACCTACCAGCTAGCGCTGATACATTATGAACTTTATCGTCACCGATGTGATCAAACTCTAGACCTGCATGATGTGCTTTGTATCCACAGTCTGTGCAGCCTTTTTCAAGTTTAAAGTTCTGTAGAAAAGTTTGATTAGTTTCGTAACGGGCTCTAAACCATGCGTTACGTTTTTCAATGTCTTTGTAGGCCATAAGATTAGTATATACTAACCATGACCCTTATACAAGAGCAGAGCGTACGGGACTTGAACCCGCAGATATCCAGTTTGAAAGACTGGCGACTTTACCAATTTGTCCAACGCTCCATGAAGCAGCTTGCCTTGATGTCTCCATCTTAGCTCAAAGTTGGCTGCCTGTCAACTATTACCAGCTAGAAGATCCTGAGTCAGAGCTTGATGAGGATGAACCAGAGTCATAAGAGGTGCTGGAACTTTCACCGCTTGAGTAACCTGAGTCAGAACTACCTGAGCTGGAAGAGGAACCTGAACTACCAGAATCAGATGATCCTGAAGAGTAGTCAGTGTAGTTGCTGTAGCCGTAGTCAGGAGCGACATAGACGTAAACGGTGTCATCGCTGTCTGAGCTGTAGTCCTTCTTAACAGCCTTAGGCTTAGGAGAAGGCTTGCTAGTCACAGGCTTAGCTACCCCACCAGTGTACCTTACCGGAGTTCCTGACGTGATAGTGCGAGTGTCGCTAGCAATGCGAGCCTTACGGTAAGCAGCTAGGTCACTCTCTACCTGAGCGCGAATTGCAGCGTTCTCTCGGCTTAGAGCCAGCTTACGCTGTGATGCACGCCGACTCAGAAAAACAACAAGAGCGACTACTGCTAGTACCGCGACCAGCAGAAATAGAACAGTCTTCATGTAATCACAATCTATTAGGTTTGGTTTTACCGTACGCAGCTAGTGTAGCATCACCAGTCAATTACTGGCAAGCCCTTAACGAACCTGTCAACATCCCAACTGTAGTACACGTAGCCGTGAGGACCACAGCCAGTAGCCTCATACTGCCTAAGCTCATGGTTATAGGACCTACCATCGCAGAGAGCGAAGGTCTGGCCGCGCATCCACTTCATGAATTCGGCGTATCTGTCTCCCAGGATCTCCTTGAGCTTATCATCCGGGTAGCCCAGTTGACAAGTAGGAGCAGGAAGCTTGATCTTAGCCATTATGATTTCCCTTTCCGGAATACCAAGGCAATGCGAGTCCATCATCCTTGTGCCGAGGAACTATGTGCAAATGCAGATGAAACACACTCTGCGTAGCTTCTCGTCCTACACTCGTAATGAAATTGCAAGGACCTTTGGCGAGCTGTGCCGCTCTACGCATAACCTTAGCAGAAATCTCAGGATCGTCAAGCACATCTGACACATGGACTACAGGAATAACCAAAGTATGTCCTGCTACTACGGGGTTGAGCGGTAAGATGGCTATTGCATCATTCCATTCCCAGACTTTGATAGCAGGTGCTCGACCGAAAACTATGTCACAAAAAATGCACTGAGTAGTCATAGCCTTAGCTTAAACTACTCAGTGCATTTTGTCAAACTCAGATGCGACCTGCGGAGAAGTCAGCAAACACACTAGGTGCTGAGCTGTCAAATCCTACGAAGTCCATCATTCCAGCATCGTCAGGATCGGCGATAGAAAACTCGGTAGCGCTTACTCCGAATACTGCAAGCTTAGCGTCGATACCCATCTTCTGACGGTAATCCTTTAGAGCCTGGAACGGGTGAAGATATCCTGCCCATGTCTCGTTGTCAGTGTATACCGCGAAGGTATCCACCGCAACCTTGTTCTTGGCTGCCCACAGCATAGGCTGAGACAGATCGGTTCCGCCCATAGTATGAGCCTTGATCTGTCGGGTGACAGTAGCAAGGTCCATCTTGGCAGAAATACCCAGATCCTTGAACTGAGTTGCAAAGCCCATGATCTGATACATAGGTTCGGTACGTGCAGTCACCATAGCCATTGCAGCAGATACCTGAGCGCAGCTCAGATCAATACCATTAGCGTCAGCGCCCATAGAGCCAGAGACATCCAGAGCAAGCATGGTGCGCTTGTTAGCCGGAGTCAGGCCCTTGAAGGACTGGTGGAAACCCTCGTTAAGGGCGTCCACAATTACAGCAGAGGTGTTCCAATCCTTCTTGCGAGGGGAAGCCCACATGCTGTAATAACTGCCACCACTACCGTTACGCTGAAGCTGACCCTCAGTGTGAGTAGTCAGAGCCAGAAGATACTGAATCGGGTGCAGACGAGACTTTGCAATCATGTCAGAATCGGTAAGCATTGCTGCTACCTCAGAAGCAAACTGCATGTCGTTGAATGCGCCGATGCGAGAAAGGCGAGTGATGTTACGTACTAGCGCCTGTCCCTTAAGCTGGCCATTAGCAAACAGAGTCTTCCAAACCTCAGGGTCCTTTAGGAACTGAGTAGGAATAGTCTCCCACGGAAGGTTAGGGTAAGCATTCAGGAAGTTAATGACGTACTTAACCTCTGTAGCACCTTGCATGTAATTGAAGCCATTGATGATTCGAGGAACACGAGTGTCCTCACCGAGCTTGCCCAGCATGAAGTCACCTACGGAAGGCTCAATACCCTTAGGGTGAGCCAGACGCATAAGGTCACGAGCAGTCCAGCCATTACGCTGACGGTACTTAACAGCCTGGTAAGCCAGCTCATCACCGGTCTTAGACTCAAACCACTTTGCAATAGCCTTACGCTTTGCACGACCCCAGCCACCTAGACCTTCAATGAAGGCAGCAAGCTGGTAAACGTGAGTAAGGATACGAGCAATACGTGGAGTAGCGTCAACGATAGCAGACTTCATATCTGCTGGACCATCTACAAGAAGTAGCGCTAGTACGAAGATAGCAGCCTCATTGCGGTAGGCACGACCCTGCTCAGAAACAGCCAGAGTAATTTCCAGAACCTTAGCAGCATCACGCTTGATCATCTGACGGATGAAATCAACATTCTGCTTAGTTAGGTCCTTTTCACCTACATAAAAGGTACCGCCATCAGTACCTAGAATCAGGAAACGCTCAAGTCGAGCGACATCTGACACAGAGAAAACAAAGCCGCCTGCGTTATTCTGAACCTGAGTAGCCTTAGCCTTCTCAGTCTGAGCAGGAACAGCAGTAGAGAACTTCTTTAGAGCGGACATCAAGTGTCTCCTTTAGATTGGATGAATATGTTTGTAAGAATTGGGGTTGCCCTACCAATTGGGCGTCTGGTCGTCAGCACGAAGCCTACCAGACAGGGATCGAACCTGCAAGATAACCAATTCTAATTCGACTCATCTAGCTTATTAAACGAATATGTTAGCGTAAACGGAAATGTGACCGCTGTCTCTACCGTTGGACTACCTACGAAGTAGGGTAGGATTTGAACCTACACTTGGGCGGTTTGAGTAAGATAACCGTAATTACTTCGACTCGCTTAAAGTGCCCTTTGAGGATTTGAACCTCTTGCCTTTGTCGGCTTTACCATTCGGGTACGTCTACCCAGGGCGAATGCATTACTTAAATTTAGGCCACCAAGACTTACGCTTAGGTGTACGATCCTGCTTAGCCTGCTTAGGAGTTTCCCCAGCACCAGGGGTTTCCCAGTCACGAATGTATTTCTGCATTTGCTTGTAAGCAGAAGATACATCAGCTTTTGTTACTCCTGGTACTTTATCGTTGTACTGGATTAACCTTTTCTGCCACTGTGAATATGCAGCAGTAACTAGTGCTCTAGTTGCAGGAGTATCTGCCATAACTAATCTCCTAGATTATTAACAAAATTAGAGGATATGGGTTAGTAAACGGGCATATATAACGTGCTACCATTTACACCAAAGGCCCATGAGTGGACCCCTCAGGACTCGAACCTGAACCTTCCCGATTCAAAGGAGGATAACCGTTCACAATCGACCCTCTAAGTTTGTGCACCGTGAAGGTATCGAACCTCCTACGCCTTGTTTTACAGACACGACTGAGTACCTACTCAACGATGCATGGTGCGAATATGTATTGCTGATGGTTGTTTTCTTCACAATAGATAAACCAAAAGCTCCGACTCGCAAGTTTTACGTTAGGATATATTGATGGCATCGGACAGCCCGAAGGCAATTATTTGCATATAATAAGATAACCGATGGCCTTTCGACCCTAACAAAGTTAAAAGTTGGACATGGGGTAGAGATCGGAAGTTTCCCCGAAGGGTTTGCTGGGTTTGAACCAGCTTAAATTAATTTTGTAAATAAATTATTATCCGATAACCGACCTCAATCGGCCCAACTGATTGTACTGCGTACGGGATTCGAACCCGTGATCTCCTGATTGAGAGTCAGGTATCTTAGACCAGACTAGACGAACGCAGCATTAAATTATATTCCACGTACTCACGGTCGGGGTCGAACCGACGCTTGAGAGGGTTTAAGCCTCTTGCCTCTACCTTTGGGCTACGCGAGCATATCGGAGTCTAATATAGGAAGGTTGCGACCCTTCCGACATCTAACTATATCAGAAGCTCCTAGGTTTGGTCAAGCCGCGCATAGGTCTTACGCTAGTCTCACTCAGAACCCTACTGAGTGACTTCCCTAAGGAACGCCAAGTTCAACTGAAGTGCTTACGAATCTCAGCTACTGAGTTAGCTAGCAGCTCAACTCGCTTGTCTAAGCTTACCATAGCTGTCATCACCTTAGCAAGGTCTGCTGTGATCTTGTTCAACGCTTCTTGCTCTGGGTTAACATAAGGCCATGGCTGAGCTACAGCTAATCTAGCATCAGGTAAATACTGCTCATACGGAGCGATGCCTGTAGTAGTATTCTTTGCGAAGACCATCCACGGCGTAAAAGTTCTCTTAGCACCTACAAAGATTTTGTAAGCGATAGCTACATTAACAGATGGATCACGCCAGTTGCCGCCAGCACCTTGAATTTTGTCATACTGCCAACGACCTGATAGCTGAAAAATTCCGTGATCTCTGTTACCTACGGACTTAGGGTCTGACGTAACGGATGCTGTAGTACGAGAAATACTCTCTGAATCAGCACTTGATTCCGCGAACGCTACCGCCACGGCTACAACAGCCTCACTATCGGTCGTTCCTGGGACAATAGTAGTCTTACTGAATCCGGCTCTAATTACCAGATCTGCTACCTCATGCGGAGAAAGTTTCATTTCTTGCCTTTCTTGCCCTTTGGCTTAATGTAGACAACTTCCTCTTTCCAGCCATCTACTAAACTAATAACTTTAGTTACACCATTAGGCATCGGCACTCTACGGATAATTTCCGTCTTAGATTTCATGGTTCCTCGAAGTTGGCATAGTAATCAGGAATAGTTATAAGCATACGATCTTACGTTT